>ERZ791577.1850-NODE-1850-length-10677-cov-3.150725_pt1 | contig 10677 bp, 10 predicted proteins | sample MGYA00509969_ERZ791577 | MGnify/ENA primary metagenome ERZ791577 (study PRJEB30046, sample SAMN00791917) | human gut metagenome | study: EMG produced TPA metagenomics assembly of the A metagenome-wide association study of gut microbiota in type 2... | reverse complement strand
GCCGGGTACCTGCATAAGCTGACGCGCTACACGCAGTTTATTGTCATCACCCACCGAAGAGGCACGATGCTCGCGGCTGACCGGCTCTACGGAATCACGATGCAGGAGAAAGGCGTGTCCACGCTTGTCTCCGTAAACCTGATCGAAAACGATCTGAAATAATTGGAGGATTCATATGGAAGAGAAGAAAAAGGGCTTTTTCTCGCGCCTTGTGGAAGGTCTCACGAAGACCAGAGAAAACATTGTATCCGGAATGGATTCCATCTTTTCCGGCTTCTCCGCGATTGATGATGATTTCTACGAGGAGCTTGAGGAGACTCTGATCATGGGAGATATGGGAATCCAGACGACCATGGCGGTCATTGAAGACCTGAAAAAGACCGTAAAAGAGCAGCATATCAAAGAACCGGAGAAATGCCGGGAGGCGCTGATCGCCAGCATCCGTGCAAAGATGGACCTTGGCGAGAATGCGTATGAGTTTGAAAACAGGAAATCCGTTGTCCTCGTCATCGGTGTCAACGGTGTCGGAAAGACGACGTCCATCGGAAAGCTTGCAGACCAGTTAAAGGCAGAGGGCAAGAAGGTTGTTCTTGCGGCGGCTGATACCTTCCGTGCTGCAGCGATCGACCAGTTGGCAGAGTGGGCAAACCGTGCCGGCGTGGAGCTGATCGCCCAGAAAGAGGGATCCGATCCTGCTGCCGTGATCTATGATGCCATTTCCGCTGCGAAATCCAGAAACGCGGATGTGCTGATCTGCGATACAGCAGGCCGTCTTCATAACAAGAAAAATCTGATGGAAGAGTTGAAGAAGATCAACCGCATTATCGATAAGGAATATCCAGATGCTTATCGGGAGACTTTAGTTGTTTTAGACGGAACCACCGGACAGAATGCACTGGTACAGGCGAGAGAATTCGGTGAGGTGGCAGACCTCACGGGCATTATACTGACGAAGATGGACGGAACGGCGAAGGGCGGTATTGCGGTGGCAATCCAGTCCGAACTGAAGGTTCCGGTAAAATACATCGGTGTGGGGGAGACCATTGAGGATCTCCAGAAATTCAATTCTGAGGAATTTGTAAACGCATTGTTTGATGTGAATATGGAGGATATCGGAGAACTGCATCTGCCCGAGAACGAGCAACAGACGGATACGCAGGAGGAATAACCGACAGACCAAGGAAAGTGTGACAGAAAGGCATGGGAAGAAAAATGCAGGAAGAAATGTTGACTTTAGAGAAATTTGAAGAAGCAAGTGAAATCGTAAAAAAGGTAACGTTAGAGACCAAGCTGGTATACAGTGATTATTTCAGCGCCCAGACCGGCAACCGTGTATACTTAAAGCCCGAGAACTTACAGTTTACCGGAGCCTACAAGTTAAGAGGCGCTTATTACAAAATGAGCACACTGACGGATGAAGAGCGTGCTAAGGGACTAATCACCGCATCAGCAGGCAACCATGCCCAGGGCGTTGCTTATGCTGCAAAATGCTACGGTAGCAAGGCCACTATCGTAATGCCCACCACCACACCTCTGATCAAGGTAAACCGTACCAGAGGGTACGGTGCAGAGGTAGTACTGCACGGTGATGTCTATGATGAAGCATGTGCAAAAGCATATGAACTGGCAGAAGAGCATGGATATACCTTCATTCATCCGTTTGATGATCTGACTGTGGCAACCGGTCAGGGTACCATTGCCATGGAGATCTTCAAAGAGCTTCCGCTGGTAGATTATATTCTGGTTCCTATCGGTGGCGGCGGACTGGCAACCGGTGTTTCCACACTGGCAAAACTGCTGAATCCGAAGATCAAGGTCATCGGCGTAGAGCCCGCAGGAGCTAACTGCATGCAGGTATCCTTAAAGAACGGCAAGGTTACCACATTGCCCAAGGTCAACACCATCGCAGACGGTACCGCGGTAAAGACTCCTGGCAGCAAGATCTTCCCGTACTTACAGAAGAATCTGGACGATGTGATCACCGTAGAGGATGAGGATCTGGTAGTAGCCTTCCTGGATATGGTGGAGAACCACAAGATGATCGTGGAGAATTCCGGACTGCTGACCGTGGCAGCCTTAAAGCAGTTAAATGTGAAGGATAAGCGTATTGTATCCATCCTGAGCGGCGGTAATATGGATGTCATCACCATGTCCTCCGTAGTACAGCAGGGTCTGATCCTAAGAGACCGTATCTTCACCGTATCCGTATTGCTTCCCGACAAGCCCGGTGAGCTGTGCAGAGTATCCGGTATCATTGCCGGCGTTAACGGTAATGTCATCAAGCTGGAGCACAACCAGTTTGTATCCATCAACCGCAGCGCTGCCGTGGAACTGCGTATCACACTGGAAGCATTCGGTACCGAGCATAAGAATGAGATCATTGCCGCTCTGGAAAAAGAAGGCTATCAGCCCAAGGTAGTAAGAACAAATATATAACTGTGCAGAGTCGTGCAGATGTCGCTGCATCGTTTCTTAGAAAAGAAGTGAATGTATCACTGATAAAAGCCGCATATTATAGATATGCGGCTTTTATGTGTGGAAATGGAGAGAGCTATGGCGAAAAAGACTGAAAAAGAACTGGAAATACAGAGACTGGACAAAAAGACACCCTTACAGATGCTCTGGGATTATGTGATGATCACGGTGGCATCCTTTGTCTATGCGGTATCCGTCAGCTTATTTTTGGATCCGAACTCCCTGGCCCCCGGGGGTATCACCGGTATTGCCATTATTTTAAACCGTTTATTCGGAATTGAGACAGGTACCTGGATGTTACTCATCAACATACCGATCCTGCTGGTCGGTATCTGGAAATTCGGATTGCGGTTTATTTTGTCTACGATTTATTGTACGGCAATGACCTCACTGTTTACAAACCTGCTGACACCGGTAGGAGCAGTGACCACAGATCCATTACTTGCCTCTCTGGCCGGAAGTGCCCTGATGGCAGTATCTATGGGCTGGGTGTTTAAGGCCGGATCCACTACGGGAGGAACAGATATTATTATTAAGCTGCTGCGGTTGAAGTTCCCGTACCTCAAGACGGGAGCATTATTTTTCCTGACAGATGTGGTTATTGTCATAGCATCGGCATTTGTATTCCAGAATGTTGACAAGGCACTGTATGCCGGTATCGTGGTCATTATCACATCAGTGGTGCTGGATGTGGTATTGTACGGCCGTGATGAGGCGAAGCTGATCTATATTATCAGCGACCATGCGGAAAAAATCGCAGGGAGACTTTTGGAGGAGCTGGACATTGGTGTAACTTATGTACAGGGCAGTGGTGCTTACAGCGGCAAGGAGAAGAGCGTCATCATGTGTGCCATGAAGAAAAACATTTCTCCCAAGGCGGAAGAAATCGTAAAGGAAGAGGATCCCCTGGCATTTATGATCGTCACCAGTGCCACGGAGATCTTCGGGGAGGGCTATAAGAGCTATTTTAGTGAGAAACTGTGATGCTGAACATAAAATTTAAGTAAAAAACAGCTGAAAGGGCTTACATTTTCAAAGAGAATCATCTATAATAGCGTCGCGCCGGAAGGGCAGACGTTATTTTTCACTGTGGTGCACCCGCAGCGCACGTTTCTAACCGGTGCAAGTCCGGAATCCGCCCGGCAAATCTCTGTTCCGATGTAGTAATCGCATATCAGGCTATGCATGAGGGTAAGACAGCTGCTTAGGTCAAAACTCAGTAGCTACACCGAATCATGCATGGAGATACGGTAGTTGGATTGAGAGAAAGAAACATATAATAGTAAAAATAAGCAGATAGAGAATCGCATGGAAAAATGTGCGATGACACTTATAGGAGTCAGGGAACATGAACGATACAACTTTGACAAAAGAGGAGAAACAGTATAAACGGCTGACTGAGGAACCGGTGGCGCGGCTGATCCTGGAGCTGGGACTGCCCACTACCATCAGTATGCTGATCACGAATCTGTATAATATGGTGGATACCTGGTTCGTAAGCCAGTTAGGCACCAGTGCTACCGGAGCGGTAGGCGTGGTGTTTGGCTTGATGGCAATTATTCAGGCGTTCGGATTCATGTTCGGTCATGGCGCCGGAAGCAATATCAGCCGGTTGTTAGGAGCTCATGAAAAGGAGCGGGCGAAAGCTTTTTCCGCAACGGGATTTTATTTGGCGGTGGGAGCCGGAGTGTTGATCGCAATTATCGGTATTTTGGATCTGAACGGATTGTGCAGATTGCTTGGAAGTACGGAGACCATCCTTCCCTATGCGAGAATCTACGCTTTCTATATTCTGGTGTCGGCACCGGCAATGGCATCCAGCTGTGTGATGAACAATGTGCTCCGGTATGAAGGCTATGCCAATCTGGCGATGGTAGGACTGGTCTCCGGCGGTATCTTAAATATGGCGGGAGATGCCATTCTTATGTGGGGGTTAAATCTTGGTATCCGGGGAGCGGCACTTTCCACTATGATCTCCCAGTACGTATCCTTTGGGATCCTGTTATTCTTTTTCCTGCGTGGAAAGACACAGAGCAGCCTGGCACCGAAATATTTTACCTGGGAATTTGCCGTGCATAAGAATATTCTTACAGCAGGCTTCCCCAGTATGATGCGGCAGGGACTGGCCAGCGTGTCCACCATGGCGCTGAATGCGCAGGCGGCAGTCTACGGGGATATTGCCATTGCAGCTATGAGCGTGGTATCCCGTATTTTCAATTTCGTATTCAGTGTGGCACTGGGTATCGGTCAGGGCTTCCAGCCGGTATCCTCCTTCAATTATGGGGCAAAGAAGTATTCCCGTGTAAGGAAAGCGTTCTGGTTCACCCTGTGCGCCAGCCTGGTGACCATGGCAGTGTTTGCAGGGGTGGTGTATGTGTTCCGCAGAGAGCTGTTGCTGCAATTCCTTACGGATATGGATGCCTATGAGATTGCTTTTTATGCGTTGCAGATCCAGTGCCTGACGCTTCCGTTTATTCCGGTATGCATCTGCGGCAACATGCTGTTTCAGTCCATTGGAAAGGGCGGCAGGGCGACGATCTTAGCCTCCTTCCGAAGTGGCACCATCTACATTCCGGCACTGCTGATCCTGACGGCGTTCTGGGGAATTCGGGGCATCCAGTGGTCACAGCCGGTGTCCGATATTTTATCTGCGGTTTTGTCATTGCCGGTGGCTGTGGCGTTCTTAAAGGGACTGCCGGAAGACAGTACGGAAGTATAGAGAAGAATGAGATCCCTTCGTCATAAGACGGAGGGATTTTTATGTACAGATGTATCCATACGCAGGAATGAGTATCTGCCTTGATCTGCGAAGCTGTTGACATTAAATAATCCACATGATACAATACATTTAACAATTAGGTTAAATGTTAAACGCTTGGATGAAAGGATGTGATTCATTTTTGGGAATACAGGATACATTGAAAGCGTTGGCAGATCCTATAAGGCGTGAAATACTAAATCTTCTGAAAAACGGTCGATTGTCGGCAGGAGAGATCTGCGAACACTTTCCGGTGACGGGGGCTTCCATATCAAGGCATCTGTCGGTGTTAAAGGAGGCAGATCTGATCCGGGACAAACGGGAAGGAAAGTTTATTTATTATGAACTGAATGCTTCCGTGCTGGAAGAAATCATGTTATGGATCACAGATTTGAAAGGAGCATCGGATAATGAAGGAAATGATACAGAAAAATAAAGGCAGGCTGATCTGCTCGGCATTTGTTATGTGCATAGGAATGATATTGGGATATACCTGTGAGAACAGTCTGTGGGTAAACGGCACTTTTGCAGTGACTTATGTGGTAGCAATGGCAGTAACTTTTTACGACAACAGAAACAGGCAGCAGAGTGACAAGGTCATAAGAATGGTTACGTGGATCGTGCCGGGAATGACATTGCTCTATAACGGTATCGCCAGATGGATCGATATGGGTGTAACGAAAGAGAATCTGCTCATGGCAATTTTGTATGTCGGAATGGGATTGCTATTTGTTATTGTGGGCAATTATCTACCCAAGGTGAAACCGAACCGCACCATCGGCATCCGCGTCATATGGACATTGCAGGATGAGGAGAACTGGAATGCCACGCACCGCTTCAGTGGAAAAATATGGGTGGCAGCAGGACTGTTGAGTATGAGCTGTGGACTGTTCAGTGACAGCATGGCTGCATTATTTTTGTTTATTGTCGCTATCACGGCAGCAGCTTTTGGCAGCATCCTGTATTCTTATCTCTATTATAGAAAGAAGTTGCGCACCGGAAAAGGGCTGGCAGTACACTACAACCATAAAGTGGTTGCGGTCTATGTCTTTATAATGCTCGCGTGTGTGCTATTTACGGTATGGACGTTATATACGGGAAAAATCGAGATCTGTTACGGAGAAAATGAATTTACTGTTCAGGCGGAGGGCTGGCAGGATTACACAGTGAAATATGACGCTATCGAAAGCATTGCTTACGAAGAGAATATGTTCCGGGATACGAATACAATCCGGACGAACGGTTTTGGCAACCTGAAATATTCCATGGGACATTTTCGCGATGAAATCCACGCAGATTACATCCGCTATACTCATAACGACTGTGATACTTATGTAGTCATGGAAGTAGAGGGGAGCACCGTTATTCTAAACGGTGCAGATGATGCGCAGACCCGGAAGATCTACAATAATATCAAGGACAGGATGGGTAAATAATACTTATACATGAGATAATATTTCATTTATATCATAATACGATATTGCAGAAATGAAGTTTTATTTGTGGTGTATTTGGTTGTTTAAAGTATAATTTAATGATAAGCTATTCGTATATTAATAATTATTTTGAATGAGATAAGGCAGGGGTAAAATAAGGGAAGGAGAGCCAGCGTGCGATGATGGATGAAAAAATCAAAAATTTCAGTGAACTGGAGTTTGCTGTATTCTGCATTGAAAATGTAGCGGCAAAGTTGGGCGTGGATGCAGAACGTGTCTATCAAGCATTTACTGAACAGAGTGACATTCTGAACGGTTATATCGTGCCGGAATATGAAGTGTTGCATACCCAGAGCCGGGAATATATCGTTAATGACCTCCTTGATGTGATGAAAGAAAGGGGAGTGGAAGTATGATCCTCTATCATGGTTCCTTTTTAGAGATTGCAAAGCCGGATCTGGTTCATTCCCGTTCCAATGTAGATTTCGGGCGTGGCTTCTATGTCACGCCGATATATGAACAGGCGGCGAAGTGGTGCGGAAAGTTCAAACGTCGGGGGAAAGACGGCGTTATCTCCCGGTATGGATATGATGAAAACTGGGGAAACAAACTCAAAACACTGAAATTTGATTCCTATTCCGAAGAATGGTTGGATTTCATTCTGAGTTGCCGAAGCGGAAAAGATTCAACAGATTATGACCTTGTTGTGGGTGGTGTTGCCAATGATAAGGTGTTTAATACCGTGGAGCTGTTTTTTGACGGGCTGATTGATAAAACAGAAGCTATCAACCGCCTGCGGTATGAAAAACCGAACCTGCAAATTTGTTTTCGCACAGAGAAAGCACTGAGTCTGTTGCGCTTTGAAGGGAGTGAAACGCTATGACAGCGAACCCGATTTTGCTTCAGAAAAAATATAGCCGTGTTATTGAATGTTTTGCTAAACAGCAGGGACTTTCGCTGGATGCGGCTTTGGAATTCTTTTATCATTCCCAGGTCTATCAGCTGATCCGTGAAGGTGTTTCGGATATGCACTGTATGAGTGATGAATATTTAGCAGAAGAACTGGAACAGGAATATGTTGAGAAAAATGCAGGATACCATGGAAAGTGATTTATGTATATAGTGACAGGTACATGCAGATAATAACATATAATTTATGCGAAAGGGTGGTTACAGTATGCTGAAACAGTGGATCCCGGCGGCAAAGCCGGACAAAGAGGAACTGGACAAACGACTGGATGCAGCGCAGGAGGAGCTTTTAAGACTCCAGATGCAGATCAAGGAGCATAAGCTCCCGGTGCTGGTGCTGATCGAAGGCTGGGGTGCCGCCGGCAAGGGCAGTACCATCGGTGGAATTATTAAAAATATCGATCCCAGATTCTTCAAGGTGGCTTCCATGTCCGCACCGACAGAGGAAGAGAAGCGGAAGCCTTTCCTGTATCGGTATTTTGTAAAAATTCCGGAAGCCGGCAAGTTCGAATTCCTGGATTCCGGCTGGATGGATGAGGTGACGAAGGGAAGACTTCGGGGCGAACTGTCGGATAAGCAGTATGCGGAGCGTATTGAGAGCATAAAGCGTTTCGAACGACAGTTGACGGACAACGGTTATCTGGTGTTGAAGCTCTTTTTCCAGATTGGAAAAAAGGAACAGAAGAAGCGGCTGGAAGAACTGGAAGGCAACAAGGATACCGCATGGCGTGTGGGCGAGAACGACTGGTGGCAGAACAAGCATTATGACAAATGTGAGGAAGTCTTTGACAAATACCTCACAGATACGAACGCTTCCGTAGCTCCCTGGTACATCATAGATTCCGGGGACAAAAAGTGGGCGGAGTTACAGGTGCTGGAGACATTATGCAGTGGTATCCATGTGGCCATGCAGAATGAGAGCCTTGCTGTACCCATTTTGCAGAATGTATTCCCGCTGGTGAAGATGCCGAAGCTGTCCGAGGTGGAACTGGACAGGGAAATCTCCGAGGAAGAATACAAGAAAGAACTGCGTCATCTGCAAAAGAAGCTGAATGCCCTGCATTACCGCCTGTATCGGAAAAAGATTCCGGTAGTCATCGCCTACGAAGGCTGGGATGCCGCAGGCAAGGGCGGCAATATCAAGCGGATCGCGGGAGCACTGGATCCCAGAGGCTACGAGGTACACCCCGTCGCCAGCCCGGAACCACACGAGAAAGCGAGACATTATCTCTGGCGATTCTGGACGAGACTTCCTAAGACCGGACATATTGCCATTTTTGACCGTACCTGGTACGGACGCGTCATGGTAGAACGGCTGGAAGGCTTCTGTAGTACCAACGACTGGCAACGGGCTTATAACGAGATCAACGAGTTCGAGAAGGAATTGTCCCAGTGGGGCGCGGTGATCATCAAGTTCTGGGTACAGATCGACAAGGATACCCAACTGGAACGCTTCACAGAGCGGCAGAATACCCCGGAGAAGCAGTGGAAGATCACGGACGAAGACTGGCGTAACCGCGACAAATGGGATCAGTACGAAGATGCTGTGAACGAAATGCTCCAGAAGACCAGCACGGAATATGCTCCCTGGCACATTCTGGAATCCGTAGATAAAAAATATGCCAGAATCAAAGCATTGAAGATCGTGATAGAGGAATTGGAGAAGGCACTGGGGTAAGCGCACTGGAATAAGAATAGCTGTTTCGATATAAAAAATTGACAAAACCGTCTGATAAGGACGGTTTTTGTTGCGTTATAAATGTTTTTTGTTATAATGAGACATAGTTATTTTTGGAAATTGCAAAGATACAGAAAGATATTTGGAAACGGAAGAAATCGTCAGGTGTTACGGCACAATGAGAGGAGAAATCATGGGCGAGAACCGTAAGATATATGCAGCATTATTGGGAGCAGGAACCGTGGGAAGCGGTGTGTACAAGCTGGCAGGGATGCAGGAAGAGGATATCTGCCTGAAGACAGGAGCACATCTGGAGATTAAAAAGATTCTGGTGCGCAATCCCGGAAAGGTAAGAGAAGGAATCCCACAGGAGTTGTTCACAGATAGCTGGCAGGAAATTCTGGAAGACCCCGAAATCCAGATCGTCATCGAAGTCATGGGTGGTATAGAACCGGCCAGAACTTATGTGGAAGAAGCCATGAAGGCCGGAAAGCAGGTGGTCACCGCCAACAAGGATCTGCTGGCGGAGTATGGGGATCCGCTGTTTGAGATTGCCACGGAGAATAAATGTGACTTACAGTTCGAGGCAGCTGTAGCAGGAGCCATTCCCATTATCCGACCTTTGCGTCAGAGTCTGGCGGGAAGTCAATTGACGGAGATCATGGGAATCGTCAATGGTACCACCAACTATATTTTGACCAAAATGTCCGAGGAAGGTATGGACTATCAGGAAGCTCTGGATATGGCTACAAGACTGGGTTATGCGGAGGCAGATCCCACAGCGGATGTGGAAGGCTACGATGCGGGACGCAAGATCGCCATTATGGCATCCATCGCTTTCAGCTCCCGCGTGACGTTCCCTCAGGTTTATACGGAAGGCATCACGAAGATTACAGCAGAGGATATCCGGTATGCAAAAGAATTCGGCTATGTGATCAAACTGCTGGGTATTACAAAGCTTACAGGTAAAGGAATTGAAGTAAAAGTACATCCCACACTAATCCCGGACAGCCATCCTCTTGCCACAGTCAGAGATTCCTTCAATGCCGTATTTGTTCATGGTCAGGCTTGTGATGATGCCATGTTCATGGGACGGGGTGCCGGACAGATGCCTACCGCCAGTGCGGTACTGGGAGATGTTATTGATGTGATGCGTAATATTATCCATGGAAGCTGCGGCAAGATTGGCAGCGACAGCCATAAGAAGCTTCCTGTACTGGATGTAGAGGATACGAAGAGCCGATTCTTTCTACGCTTACAGGTGGAGAATCGTGCCGGAGCCCTGGCAAATATCGCAGGAGTTCTTGGCAACAACGATGTCAGCATCGCCCAGATGGTACAGAAGCGCAGCCACGACGGCA
>ERZ791577.1833-NODE-1833-length-10746-cov-5.068188_pt1 | contig 10746 bp, 8 predicted proteins | sample MGYA00509969_ERZ791577 | MGnify/ENA primary metagenome ERZ791577 (study PRJEB30046, sample SAMN00791917) | human gut metagenome | study: EMG produced TPA metagenomics assembly of the A metagenome-wide association study of gut microbiota in type 2... | reverse complement strand
GGCGGAGCAGCCAGACCAGGGGGTTGAACCAGTGGAGGGAGCGGGAGAGCAGCAGGAGCAGCTTATACCACAGATCCCGGCGGCGGGTGTGGATCAGCTCGTGCTGGAGCACCCCGTCGGACACGGTCTCCCGGGGCAGGAGGAGCGCCGGGTTCACAAAGCCCGTCACCAGGGGCGCGCCTACGGCGGGACAGACCAGCAGAGCCAGGTTCTTCACCCCCAGCTCCGCCTTTGCAGCCTCAAACCGCGCCAGCAGGGCGGCGTCCTCCGCCGGAGCCCCCCAGCGGCGCACCCGCAGGCGGAAGCGGACGTATTTTGCCAGATGCCAAGCCAGGAATGCCCCCGCCCCGGCCAGCCACAGGGCGGCTACGGCCCCCTCCAGGGTGAAGAGCGGGGTATAGACATCCTGAATGGAACCGCCATCCACCGGCCTGTTTTCTGCCGCTGCCTCTTCCGATGCCGCCTCCTCTTCTGTCAGGGCCGCATAGTGATGGTTTCCGGGATTGCTGTTAACCGTGTCCACCCGGTAGACGGCCCTGGGAACCGCCTCCACCGTCACCGGGGCCTGGGGCAGGCTCAGGTTGAAGGGGATGCACAGGCGGAGGGCGGCCAGCAGCCACACCCAGTAAAAGGCCCCAGCCCGCAGCCGCTTCTTCAAAAGGGGCCGCAGGGCCAGCAGTACGGCCAGCACCACGGACATGGCCAGGGAGATCTCCAGCACGTCGGCAAAGCGGGCGGTCATACGTCCCCCTCCTTCCCCATGGCCTCGTCCAGGAAGACCCGCAACTCGGCCAGCTCCTCCCGGCTGACGGAGCGGCTGTCATACAGGGCGGCCACCAGGCCGGGCAGGCCCCTCCCCTCCAGGAAGGGGGCGTTCTCAAACGCCAGGTACTCCCCCTCGTCCACCAGGGGGGTATAGACGTTCTGCCGCCCCTCCCTCCCCACGGACAGGAAGCCCCGCTCGGTCAGCCGGGCCAGCAGGGTCTGAAGGGCGGACAGATTCCACGGCCGCTCCTTCTCCAGCCGGGCGCGAATGGCCCCGGTGGGGACGGGCGGCTCCAGCCGCCACACGGCCCGCATGACGGTCAGCTCCGCCTCGGGCAGGCGGTTGAGCTTCTTCATCCCATTCACCTCCTACAAATGTATGTCTTGCTCAAGCTGAGCATACATCTGTAGGTTTTATTTGTCAAGACAAATGTTGTTTTTTTCCTCCCGGACGGCTATAATGGGAGAAAAGACCCACAAAAGGAGTGTTTACGATGTCAAATATCTGGCATGATATCAGCCCCAGCCGCATCCAGCCCGAGGACTTCGTGGCGGTCATTGAGATTCCCAAGGGCAGCAAGAAGAAGTACGAGCTGGATAAGGAAACCGGGCTTATCATCCTGGACCGGGTGCTCCACACCTCCACCCACTACCCCGCCAACTACGGCTTCATTCCCCGCACCTACGGCGACGACGGCGATCCGCTGGACGTGCTGGTGCTCTGTTCGGAGGAAATCGACCCCCTCACCCTGGTGCGCTGCTACCCCATCGGCTACATCTCCATGCTGGACGGCGGCAAGAACGACGAGAAGATCATCGCCATCCCCTTCTCCGACCCCACCTACAACCCCTACCACGACCTGATGGATCTGCCCCCCCACCTCTTTGACGAGATGAAGCACTTCTTCTCTGTCTACAAGGCTCTGGAGGGCAAGCAGGCCGTGGCCAAGGATGTGAACGACCGGGCCGCCGCCGTGCAGGTCATCCGGCAGGCCATGGACCACTATGCCGAGTGCTTTCTAGGCGGCCCCTCCGCCAAAGTGGGCCTCTACCCCACCGAGCCGGATCAGCCAACCGCTCCCGAGGGGAAAGGGAAGTAATTTTAAGAATATCTTAATGGGATGTTTACCCCTTTTTCCCGAAACCTGTGGTACACTGTGTTTGACACCAGAGAAGAGAGGACGATTCCCCATGAATCATCAATATGACTGCCTTGTCATCGGAGCCGGCCTGGCCGGTTCCGTGGCGGCCAGGGAGCTGGCCGAGCGGGGCGGCAAGCGGGTACTGGTGCTGGAGCGCCGGAACCACGTGGGCGGCAACGCCTATGATTGCTTCGACGAGGCGGGGGTGCTGATCCACCAGTACGGCCCCCATATCTTCCACACCAACAGCACCCGCGTGTTTGACTATCTCTCCCGCTTCACCCGCTGGCGGCCCTACGAGCACCAGGTGGTGGCCAATCTCCCCGACGGGGACGGGCGGCTGGAGTACCCGGTGCCCTTCAACCTGGTCTCCCTGCGGGCCGCCTTTCCGCCGGAGAAGGCCCGCGCCCTGGCGGAGAAGCTGGTATCCGCCTATGGCATGGAGAAAAAGGTCACCATTCTGGAGCTGCGGCAGAATCCCGACCCGGAGCTGTCCGCCCTGGCCGACTATGTGTATGGCCACGTCTTTGTCCGCTACACCATGAAGCAGTGGGGGCAGACGCCGGAGGAGATCGACCCCAACACCACCGCCCGGGTGCCGGTCTTTCTGTCGGAGGACTGCCGCTACTTTCAGGACGCCTACCAGGGCATGCCTCTGGAGGGCTACACCCCCATGTTCCAGTCCCTGCTGGACCACCCGGACATCACGGTGGAGCTGGGGGTGGACGCGGCCAGCCGCCTGACCCTGGACGGCAGCGCCGCCCTTCTGGACGGGAGGCCCTTCTCCGGCCCCATCATCTATACCGGCGCGGCGGACGAGCTGTTCGGCTGCAAATACGGCCGCCTGCCCTACCGCACCCTGGACTTCCGCTTTGAGACCCACCCGGTGGACTTCTGGCAGAGCCACGGAACGGTAAACTATACCGTGGATCAGGACTACACCCGCATCACCGAGTTCAAGTACCTGACTGGGCAGGAGCTGCCCGGCCAAACCACCATCATGAAGGAGTACTCCCGCGCCTACACCGGAGCGAAGGGGGAGATCCCCTACTACGCCATCATCAACGCCGGGAACAACGCCCTGTACGCCAAATACCGGGCGGAGGCGGACCGCTATCCGAATTTCCACCTGCTGGGCCGGCTGGCGGAGTACAAATACTACAACATGGACGCCATCGCCGCACGGGCGCTGGAGCTGTGTGACGACCTATTGAAGTGAGGAGACTGCCCATGTCAAAGCTCATCACATTCGCGGTGCCCTGCTACAACTCCGCGGCCTACATGGATCACTGCGTGCGCACCCTGCTCACCGGCGGGGACGACATCGAGATCATCCTGGTGGACGACGGCTCCACCAAGGACGACACCCCCGCCATCTGCGACCGCTATCAGGCGGAGTACCCGGACATCGTGCGGGCCATCCACCAGGAGAACGGCGGCCACGGTGAGGGGGTCAACCAGGGCCTGCGCCACGCCCAAGGGATGTACTATAAGGTGGTGGACTCCGACGACTGGCTGGACGAGGCGGCCCTGAAGGCCGTTCTGGACAAGCTGAGGGCGTTCGCCGGGGCGGAGCAGCCGCTGGACCTCTTTATCGCCAACTACGTCTATGAGCACGTGGAGGACAACACGCAGAAGGTGATGAAGTATACCAACGTGTTCCCCGAGGGCCGCGTGTTCACCTGGAACGAGATCGGCCGCTTCCGGCCCTCCCAGTACCTGCTGATGCACTCGGTCATGTACCGCACTGAGGTGCTGCGCAAGTGCGGCATGGTGCTGCCCAAGCATACCTTCTACGTGGACAACATCTTCGTCTACCAGCCTCTGCCTTTCGTCAAGACCATGTATTATATGGACCTCGACCTCTACCGCTACTTCATCGGCCGTGCCGACCAGAGCGTCAACGAGAGCGTCATGGTCAAGCGCGTGGACCAGCAGCTCCGCGTCACCAGGCATATGATCGACTGTCAGGACCTCGACGCCCTCAAAGGCGAGAAGAAACTGCGGGCCTATATGCTCCACTACCTCTCCATGATGATGGCCGTTAGCGACATCTTCCTGCTGCTGGACGGCAGCGCCGAGGCCAAAGAAAAGCAGAAGGGCCTGTGGCAGTATCTGCGCGAACACACCAGCGCCGCAGTCTACCGCTCCATCCGCTTCGGCTTTGGCGGCGTGACCAACCTGCCCTTCCCTAAGGGCGACGCCATCGTGGTGGGTGGCTACCGCATCGCACGGAAGATCTTCAAGTTCAACTAAATTTACGATTGTTGCATACAACAGGGCCACTGCCTGCGCAGCGGCCCTGTTTTTTTGCCTTTTTCGGCCATTTATTAAGGAATCTTCAATTTTGCTGCCTGAAAGGATGTTGCTTTTTAGAAAGTGGGATAGTATAATTCATTACTGTGCTGTGTTTTTGGGCTTTTGGCAAGCAGCAAGGAAACACGCTTGACTGAGAAAAAGGAGGAAAGGGCGGCTGTGCGTCGGTATCGTGCTGCTGCCCGCAATATCGCATGGAACAGCTTCTCATCTGCCTTTCCGTGGCGCTTATCGCAGGTCTTTTGATGTCGCGCCTCGCAAAGGCGGTCAATTTGCCAGCGGTCACATCTTATCTGCTGGCAGGCCTGCTGCTGGGGCCTTTCTTTCTGGGGCGTCTGGGCCTGAGTGATTTTGGCATCGGATTCGGCACCCTCGAACAGGTGGACAGCCTGTCCCTCATCACCCAGGTGGCGCTTGGCTTCATCGCCTTCGTCATCGGCAACGAGTTCCGTCTCTCGGCTCTTGAGAGCATGGGCAAGCAGGCCATCACGGTCGGCATTTTACAGGCCGTCTTGACCACCGCCCTCGTGGATGCGGCGCTGGTCATCCTGCACTTCATCCGGCCCGACATCATCTCCATGGCCTCGGCCATCACGCTGGGTTCTATCGCAGCAGCCACGGCCCCTGCCGCCACCCTGATGGTCGTCAAGCAGTACAAGGCCGACGGTCCCCTCACCCGCCTGCTGCTGATGGTGGTCGCCATCGACGACGCCGTGGGCCTCGTGCTCTTCTCCGCCTCCTTCGGCATTGCCAACGCCCTTGAGCAGGGCCGCATCGACGCCATCAGTGTTCTGGTGGAGCCGGTGGTGGAGATCGTCTTCTCGCTGGGTCTGGGCGCTGCGGCGGGCTTCGCGCTCAACCAGCTGGAAATTTATTTTCAGTCCCGCTCCAAGCGCATGAGCCTTTCCGTGGCCTTCGTGCTGCTGACGGTGGGCCTGTCCATGGTCACCTTCGACATCGGACCGATACACTGCGGCTTCTCGCTGCTGCTGGTCTGCATGATGACCGGTACGGTGTTCTGCAACATCTGCCCCACTTCCGATGAGCTGATGGACCGCCTCGACCGCTGGGTGTCGCCGGTGAACATCCTCTTCTTCGTGCTCAGCGGTGCAGAGCTGGATCTGAACATTCTCTCCGACCCGCTGGTGCTCCTCATCGGCGTGGTGTACATCGCCTTCCGCTCTCTGGGCAAAATTTCCGGCGCCTTCGTCAGCGGCCGGGCCACCCACTGCAGCCACAACATCCAGAAGTACCTCGGCATCACCCTGCTGCCGCAGGCTGGCGTGGCGCTGGGCATGGCAGCCGAGGCCGCTGAGCTTTCCGACGGCCACATGGTGCGCAACGTCGTGCTCTTCTCGGTGCTGGTGTATGAGCTGGTAGGCCCCACCCTCACCAAGCTGGCGCTGACCGCCGCCGGCGAGATCATCCCCGAGGGCCGCACCAATGCCCGTATGGCCAACAAGCCCGAGTTCCCGGTCTCCCTCGACTAAGTCTGCCTATGACAAACGGCACTCCGAACTGCTTCGGAGTGCCGTTTCTGTTTGCATTCACTTCAAAATAACTTCACCATTCTCAGCATCCACCGTCAGGCTGCCGCCCGCTTTCAGGGTGCCGTCGATGATGCTCTCGGCGGCGGGGTCCTCCACAGCTTTGCGGATGACGCGGCGCAGGTCGCGGGCGCCGAACTTGCCGCCCTGACTCCTGGCCACGAGGGCAGAGAGAGCCGCCGGAGTGTAGCTGTAAGCGATGCCCTTGGCTTCCATGCTGGGCTTGTACTCATCCAGCATGAGAGCCGCGATGCCTTCCAGCGTCTGCTGGCTCAGCGGCTTGAAGGCGATGACCTCATCCACACGGCCAAGGAACTCAGGCCGCAGGAACTGGCTCAGAGCCTTGCGGGTCTTTTCCTCACTCAGCTGTTCCTCACTCTTGTTGAAGCCGAGGCCGGAGGTCGTCTTGTCGCTGCTGCCGGCGTTGGAGGTCATGCAGATGACCGTATTGGAGAAGTCCACCGTCCGGCCCTGTGCATCGTTGATCTTGCCCTCGTCGAGGATCTGGAGCAGGATGTTCATAACGTCGGGGTGGGCCTTTTCGATCTCATCGAACAGCACCACGCTGTAGGGGCGGCGGCGCACCTTTTCGGTGAGCTGGCCGGCCTCTTCGTAGCCCACATAGCCCGGAGGCGAACCGATCATGCGGGACACCGCGTACTTCTCCATATACTCGCTCATGTCGAGACGGATGAGCGGGTCGGGGCCGTCGAAGAGCTGATTTGCCAGCTGCTTGACCAGCTCCGTCTTGCCGACGCCAGTGGGGCCGACGAAGATGAAGCTTGCGGGACGGCGGCGGCCCGACAGGTCGGCGCGGCTCCGCTTGACGGCCTGTGCCACCAGATGGACGGCCTCGTCCTGACCGATGATCTTCTTTTTCAGCTCCGCTTCCAGCCCGGCCAGTTTGACGAACTCCGTCTCCTGGATCTTCACCGCCGGGATGCCCGTCCACAGCTCAATGACCTTGGCCACATCGTCCATGGTCACTTTTATCTCGCTGGCAGCAGCCTGCTTTGCGGGCAGCTCTGCCTCGAGCTTGGCGATGCGGGTCTTCCGCTGGGCCACCTGCTCGTAGTCGATGGCCTCATTGACGTCGGAGGACTCCATGTCCGCCTCTTCCTGCTTGAGGCCGTCCAGCTCCTTCTGCATCTCGAGATACTCCGAGATGACCGGGTGGGCGAGATTGCAGCAGGCGCAGGCTTCGTCCAGCAGGTCGATGGCCTTATCGGGCAGGTAGCGGTCCGTGATATACCGCTCACTGAGGGTGACGATGGCGCTCAGCACATCGGCATCCACCTGCACATGGTGGTGCTCCTCGTAATACTTCTTGATGCCGTTCATGACGGCCAGCGTATCGGCCACGCTGGGCTCTTCCACGCGGACGGGCTGGAAGCGGCGCTCAAGGGCCTGGTCCTTCTCGATATACTTGCGGTACTCGTTGAAGGTGGTGGCGCCGATGACCTGTATCTCACCGCGGGAGAGGGCGGGCTTGAGGATGTTGCCCGCATTCATGGCGCCCTCGCTCTCACCGGCGGAGGTGATGGTGTGGATCTCGTCAATGAACAGGATGATATTGCCGGCGGCCTTGACCTCGCTCAGCAGACCCTTGACCCGCTGCTCGAACTGGCCGCGGAACTGGGTGCCGGCCACGAGGCTGGTCAGATCCAGCAGGAAGATCTCCTTATCCTTCAGACCCACAGGGACATTGCCCTTGGCGATGCGCTCCGCGATGCCCTCGGCGATGGCCGTCTTGCCGACGCCCGCCTCACCGATGAGGCAGGGGTTGTTCTTCTGGCGGCGGCTCAAGATCTGGATGGTGCGGTAGATCTCGCGGTCGCGGCCCACGATGTCGTCGAGCTTGCCCTCCCGGGCTTTGCGGGTCAGGTTCTCACAGTAGGTGTCGAGGAATTTGCGGCGGGGCGGCTTCTTGCCGTTCTTCTGGGCCTTTTTGCTGTTTCCGGCGTCGCCCTCCGCCTTGACGCCCAGCGGGAATGTAGCACTGGAGCCGGGGACAAGGTCGTCGTCCCCTTCGTTCTCCTCGCCGTCCATGGGCTGGCCCATATTCATCATGAGGGAGAGGGGGTTCGCGTCCCCCATCTCATCCATCATGCTCTCCATCCGGTTTTCCATGTTATCCATGTCCTCGTCGGACATACCGAACTGCTTCATCAGGTCTTCCACCGGCTTGATGTGCAACTCACGCGCACAGTGCAGGCAAAAGCCCTCATTTTTCATCTGGCCGTTCTCCATCCGCTGGACGAAGATGATGGCCGGACGTTTCTGACAGCGATTGCAGACCATATAGGTTCCTCCTAAAGCTCCCCTTTACAGGAAGGGGTTGAACAGATTGAATGCTTTATAGTAAAGGCTGCCGCTCATGACCGTATCGTTCAGGACGGTCAGATTGCCGCCGGTGATGACGATGACGGCCCACACCACGCAGAGCACCAGATAGATGTCCATGGTGCTGGCGACACAGCCGGTGACCCAGCCCAGCCAGCGGTTGACGGTGCCGATGACCGGCAGCCGGTTGACAAGGCCCAGCACGGTGACCAGCATACTCACCAGCATCCGCAGCAAGGCAAAGGCCACGAAAAAGAGCACGACCGAGATGACCGGCGTGAGCAGCGGAGCCAGCACCTTCTGGACGATGGCGTCCGCCAGCACCACGGCGTTGTCGCTGAGCACAGCCGAGATGGAGCGCTCGCAGGTCTCCACGATGGAGGCGCGGAAGCTCTCGGGCAGAAAGCCCGCGTACTTGTCCGCGATGCCGGTCAGGTCCACGACCCCTCCGGCCGAGATGCTCTCCGCGATCTGGGTACGGAAGCTCCCGGCCAGAAAGCGCTGGAACACCTCGGCAGCGGCCCAGCCCGAAAAGACCCGGGCGCCCACGAGGCTGAAGACATTCCCGCCCAGCTGGACACTGGCTGCGAGAAAGCCCTTGCGGGCATAGCGCACAGCCAGAAGCAGCCAGACCACGGTACATACTATATCAAAAAGAAATGACGGATTCTTGAACATATCTTGTTTTCCTTATTATGTATTGCTTTGAGCGTTGTTTTCCGCCGCAGGCGGGGTCAATCCCTGCACCGTATTGCCGCAGAAGACCAGCAGCTGCCTGCGGTCGGCCAGCAGACCCTGCGGGCGGGCCGAAAGGCTCTGGGTCCACTGGGAGGTGCCGTCGGTGGAAAGGCACTCCACCCCTGTATCGGTGAGCAGATAAAAGGTGTCTCCTGCCCGGACGATGCGGTTGGACGCCTGCACCTGCGTGGTGTTCTCGACGCCGAGGTCACGGCCCAGCATCACGGCCTGACAGAGCTGGCCGGAGGCCAGCAGAAGGGCAGTATTGCCCGAAGCGTCCACCGAGATGTCGCGGAGGGTCTGCCCGGTAAAGTCATAGGCTGCCCGCTCGCCGCCCGATACGTTGTAGAGGACAGCGCGGCTGTCGCCGGCGGCCAGAATGCTCTGGGAACCGGTCCAGCTCAGCCACTGGGCCGCACCGCTGCCGCTTCCCACCAGCAGGGGGTCGCCCTGCGCCAGGGTGACGACATAGAAATTCGTGACCATCTGGCCGCCGTTCACCGTCACCGCCGCCACTGCCAGCCGCCGCCCATCCGGCGAAAAAGCCAGCCGCAGCGGGGTGCCGTCGGTGATGGTAAGGCTCCAGCTCAACAGCTGCTCCATTGAGGACGAGTAGACCCGAAGCCGGGCCGCGCTGCCGGGGTCCTCTGTGACGACGGCCAGCGTGCCGTTGTCGGCCATGGCACAGAGGGTGATGCTGTTCTCCATCGTCTTGGTGTAGAGGTTCTGGGTTCGGCTTTCCACCCGCAGCTCATTGCCCGAGCGGTTGTAGAGCACAAAGCGGTTCTTGCCCACAGCCAGCGCAGGGCGGGCGTAGCCGCTCTGGATGGAGTTGAGCCGGGTGCCAGTGCGGGACCAGACCACGCACCCTTCCTCGCCCAGCTCCACAAAGCTGCTGTTCATGGAGGCAAGCTGTTTCACCTCCATGACGCCGGTCTGCTGGGGCCAGCCCGTGCCGGGGAAGAGCAGGATGCGGGCGGTGTCGGCCCAGTCCTTGGCCATGGCAACAGAGCTGCCCACGATGCCGGTAGTGAACAGCACCACCAGCGTCAGCGCCACGACGATGAGTGCCGTGCGGCGGATGCGCCGGTTCCGCACCCGCTCGCGGGCCTGCTCGAGGTATTCGACCCGTCCCGCCGAAAGCGGCTCGTCCGACACAGGCCGGGTGCCGCGCTGTCTTTTTCTCATACTCTCCTGTCCCCTTTGTGCAATGACAGTGCTCCCAAAGGGGCGTTTTCCCTCCGGGAGCATCGGTCATGTTTGCGTTATTCTATGGGCGTGTCGTAGTCCACGCTCTTGAGGAAAAGCCCTTTCGCCGCCAGCGTCGGCCCGGCGTTTTTGCGGTCGCGGCTGGCGAGGATGCCCGGCACGGCCTCAGGCGCAAGACGCCCTGCGCCGGCCTCACAGAGGGTTCCTGCAAGGATGCGCACCATGTTGTAGAGGTAGCCGTCCGCCGTCACCGTGACGTCGATGTCGTCGCCCCGGCGCTGGACGTCACAGGCCGTGATGGTGCGCACGGTGTCGCCGTGAGCCGCAGCCGAGCTGCCCGAGGCGCAGAGGGCGAGGAAATCGTGCTTTCCCACAAAATACTGCGCCGCCTGCTGCATCCTGTCCGCGTCCAGCCGCCCCGGCACTTTGGTGTAATACCGCGCGGCAAAGGGCGAGTCGATCTGGCTGTTGTGGATGCGGTAGAGATAGGTCTTGGTGTGGGCCGCATAGCGGGCGTGGAAATCGTCCGGCACCACCCGCGCTTCCAGCGCCCGGATGTCCGGGGGCAGATGCTGGTTCAGCGCCAGCGGCAGCTTTGCCGCCGGGATGCGGGTGTCGGCGTGGAAGTTGAGCATGAAGCCCAGCGCGTGGACGCCGGCGTCGGTGCGGCTGCAGCCCTTGATGTC
>ERZ791577.1832-NODE-1832-length-10746-cov-5.425685_pt1 | contig 10746 bp, 19 predicted proteins | sample MGYA00509969_ERZ791577 | MGnify/ENA primary metagenome ERZ791577 (study PRJEB30046, sample SAMN00791917) | human gut metagenome | study: EMG produced TPA metagenomics assembly of the A metagenome-wide association study of gut microbiota in type 2... | reverse complement strand
TATGGTAAGTAGAGTTTTCTGTGGATAGGTGAAGCGTTCCCAGATGAAATCGGGACCCCTTGCAATAAGTCCGGGCAGTCCGCAAAAGCAAAGGTTTATGCGCCTTGCGGAATATGAACAATTTCTCCTTATGCCTTTATATCAAAACTTGCCCCTGTCGGCGCAGATGTACCAGAAACCGCAGCTAAGAGGTTCTGCGTAACACTTTTTACATCAGTGCCAGTAGCTGATATTGTAAACGTTTCATCTTCTGTCAGCTTCTCCAACTGCGCCTTTTTCTCTGCCCGTCTCTTAGCTGCCTTTTCTTCTGAGATTTTTCTTTCCTCACGCTTTTTCTATAATCTTTCTTTTTCTTTCTTTTCCGCATTCAATGTAGTTGAATTTTGTTTTGAACCACTGGTTCTTGTCATACCTCCGCAAGTAACAGAAGCATTCCCATCGGCATCTATTACAGTTGTAACACCATGTATCACTGCATTATCAGCTTTGGCTTGTGCAAGCATTCTATTCTGTCCCGGTACTGCACCAGTTAAATTAAACTCTACTTTCTTGGCAAATTCCGGATCATTTGCCATTTTCTTTAGACATTCGCTAGAAAGATTTATTACCACTTTATTTTCATTTCCACTCATAAGACTGCTACCCGTATTAAAAGTAATCTCCGGGAACTTTTTACACAGTTTCTCATAATATTCCTGCACTTTGTCCTTGCTGTTTGTCTTTACCTCCGTTGCTACATTAGTGTTTCACACTCTTATACTTCGAGAATTAATTGCTTTTTCATATCCTGTCATAAAACTCGCTATGTTAAACAATTCCACCGTGCTTATATTGCTGTTCCCGAAGCTTATCCAACGATTTTGCTCCATCCGGGCTATACAAATCCAATAATTCCAAAAAATTACCAGACTCCTTACACCCATTCAATATCATACGCATACTATCCGCATCTTTACCGAATAACATACCCAACAGACTCATATCATACTGATTTTGACTATCACTTAATACTCCCTGCTGATGTAAATCCTCCATAAAACCATAAGAACGAACCTCGGAACCTATTCGCATCGCCACATTATATAAATCCGGATCAACAGTATGAAGATAATTTAGGTAGCGTGTCTCAATATTTCTATTGGGCGTGCCGCTCATCATCCAATTTGCTATATCTTCCAAAGATGCACCTATGGCAGCATCATCAATCAAATGCATCTGCCATCTTCCGCTTTCAGTCTTTGTAAAGGTATATTTTCCATCTTCCGAATACAATGTATTTGACCATGAGTTTTTTGGAGCCGCCTGGTCTCTGACAAGCACTTCAAATGCATCCATTGCAACTCTGTCTAGGATACACTTTTTCTCATCTGTTGGTAATTCCATTTTCCCCAATGCTACTGCAGTTTGCACTAGTTCATAATCCGATATGTTTTCTCCATGATAAAAATAAGAATTTTGTTCTTTCAATTTATCAAATGATGCCGGTAGTTTTACTTCTGCCAACTGTTCTTTGGAAACCTCAGTCCAATCTTCTTTTTTCTTACTACCTGCGGTCTGCATCTGCACTCTCGGACCGTTTGTAATCTTTGTACCATATTTTGCATTTACCATATGTTCTGTTATTGTCACATGTGCAAACTGAAATAAACTCCTTTGGTTTCTTGTATTTCCGTAACCTTCAACTTTCACAGCATATGGAAATGATGACTTCGTATTCAAAACAGAGTAAGTACCTGTATAAAATGTATTTGCCGCTTGTATTCTCATAATATAACCTCCAATCCAAACAGAAACAGCGTCTATTTTCACATTCAATCCCTTGAAAACAGACGCCATCCTTAGCTCATAATATTTATCGACATTTATTCATTTTTCTTTACAGAATGGAACGAAACCTGAAATTTGGGCGTGCCTCTTACTATATCTGTAACCCTATAAGTTTTCGATACTCCTTTGCATTTTCACAATCTGATACAATTCCTGATTGCGCATCCAAGCAAAACGGTAACATCTGCCAATCCTCATTGCCACATGCTCCTACCAATAACAATTGTTCTAAATAAGTATTAAAATCTTTACCCAGTATATATCCATGTCCTTCACCATCGTCATGGCTAAGATATACCACAGACGGATTTATTTCACTCTCTTTCATATCAAATGCTATTACATCACCATTAGGGACATTCATAAAACCCAATTTTGTGTTTCCCATTTGACTTATAAATATTTGCTTGCTTCTCTGATACTCAATTTATCCATCTTGTCTTTATGAGTTTCAACAAAATTTCTTACCCAATCCTGATTTGTCTTAGAATAATCTCTCAGACTCCAACCGATGGCTTTGTTGATAAAGAACTCTGAACTGCCAAAGTTATTCACTAATATTTTTTCAAGCAATTCCGTATTTGTTCGCTCTTTCCTACAAAGCTGGTGGTCAATAGCAATTCGGCGCACCCAAAAATCTTCATCTGTTGACCACTCCAACATTAGGTCATTTATTCGTTCATCTGTAAAAGCTATAATCTATGCCGAGATACCCCATCACATCGGATACACCTTCTGTCCATCTGGCATACTCCTCCTGAGAATATGCTACTGTGTGCATATTCCCACAAGCATTCCGCAACAGCGTAGACAGCGAACCCGCCATCTTCTGCGCTTTCATATATGCCTCTGTATCATAAGGATCATTACCGCCGGAAACCTCCACACCCTGTTGTTTTACCTCCAATATGTAACCGTTGTTTACAGCGATGCGCATGTCGGATGCAATATTGACGGAATTGCTCAGCCTGTTTAGAGAAGAACTATCTGCCAGCTTAATCGGCGTTTTGAGCACCTATACCAAATCCTCTATGGGATTTAACAGATTCTGCATCGAACCATTGAAGACCTCCCTGTCCTTTATTGCTGTATTTTTCACATTTGATGTGAATTGTCTGGTATTCGGATTGATATAATAAGATTGATTATTTGAAATTTCCATTGTTTTGGTTATGTTCTTCACAAGCTCTGCTTCCATCATAATATTTGCATCATAAGCATTGGAAGCCTTTGCCATCTGCCTCTCACTGTTCCATGACTGAGTCTGTCTACTTCTTTCCAGTTCCATCTTTGCAATTTTTTTATTTAACATTTCCAGCTGCTGTTTCTTAGCCTGCGCCCGATTTTCCAGATATTCTTCCAGCAGTTCCTTTTGCCTGTCTTTCTTTTCACTCGTCCTTTTATAGAAACTGTTCTGTGAACGCATATCAAATTCAGAGTCATAACCCACAGGCCATGAATCCGCCCTATACTCATTCAAAGTCGCACCGACTGTTATCAGCACAGAACAGTTCCTCGGTGCATAGGAATCGCCCCAATCCCTCTGGATCAGTGAAAGAACTTTCTCCCTGTATTGTGGGTCATCCTTCATTGCCTTAAATGCCTCCCCCGATATATTCACCGCCGCATTGCTCACTGTCCTGTGGTTTGTAATTTTAGAAAGGTCTTCATAGAATTCCTTTTTGAATAATTCCATTTCTTCCGCTTCCGACGATTCCTGCGTTCCGCTTGTCTTTTTCTAATGCGAATTCTTCTGTGCTGTTTACATTTTTGGTGCTTTTCATTGTTGTCACATTGTTCTGATAATAACTCTGTCCTACTCCACTAATAGCCATTTTTAATCCTCCTTTATCAGCACTTTTTCATAATATCCGATAGTATGCTTGTTGCTGTTCCTTGTTTGTAATTTATACTTTTAAAGGCTACCAAAAACTTCTCTTTAGCCTGCTCCATTATTGATACTGCGGTTTTCTGATATTTTGTATCAAACATTTGAGCCTTATCTTGTGTTTTTACTTCATTTTGAGGGCTATTTCTACGGAAATACCATGAACTGTCCGCGTTTTCAAATGCTTTATTGGTTTGTTGACAGGTAATATATCCTTCTAAATTTGCCAGACGCATTTTAAAGGCTTCGTCCAATCCGGCTAAATCTTCGTCAAGTGTCAATGACCTTTTCCCCGTAAGTTCGTAGGAAACTTCACGATCTCCATTTTCATGTTCTTTTACGATTTCATTATAACGGGTTTCATATGTATACGCTCCCCGTCTTTATTGTATATATCAAAACATTCAGCTTCATTATCGGGTACGATTCTATAATTTTCGGATTCGTACTCTGAATATTCCTGTTTCAAAGTATTTATCGTTTTTCCTGACAGTGCCAGATAAGAATCCATCACTGTACTTTTCTTAGCACGATTGATATCCGCTCTACTGCTAATATCCTCCTTATCCACCGTCTGAGCCAAAGTGTCAGCCCACTTATTCTGGTTCCGATTTGGTTTTAGGTTGTTATAACCTGTTGAATAACGGCTCTCCGCTCCTATACTTCCAATCATTTTTTAAATTCCTCCCGACATTTTATTCTCTTATTTTAGATGCCAACACGGTATAAAATTCTTTTTCCTGTTGCAGATATGCTGCCCTTTCATCTGTAACGGCTGCCAGCGGATTTTCTATTCTCTCCAATACTTTGTCGATAGCTGCTAAATAACTTTCTTTCGTTTCACCAAAAATATTGTCATCACCACCTGTCAGAAAATCCTGCTCTACCGATAGCTGCGTTAATATACTGGTTACATCCGTCTGAAATGGATTAAAACCAGTTTCTTCCAATGTTTCCTGCCATGCTGCCTTGACACTCTGCGGCACTGTCTGAAGGTAATAACCACTCATATAAGCAATCTGCTTTTTGGTTTTTTCGTCTGCAAACTGATAGGTTCTGTTATTCGCTTTTAACTGTTCATATGCCGCCTGCGCATCACTGTTCGCTTCTGACTCATACCATCCATCTTTATTTTTGCTATATTTCATACCATTGACCGTAAAATCTTTGGAAGTGTCTATACCCAGATAAGACATAACATCCGTAATTCCTTCTGTATACCGGGCATATTCCTCCTTTGAATGTGCTACAGTAGTCATTGTCCCACCTGCATTTCGCAGCATGGATGCCAATGCATCTGCCATTCTCTGTGCTTTTACATATGATTGTGTATCATACGGATTATCTCCACCAGAAACCTCTACTCCATGCGCCGTAGCCGTAAGCACATGACCTCCATTAACACGGATTCTTTGCCCTTCCGCAATATTAACAGAATTATTCTGTCTGCTAAGTGACGAACTCTTCGCCAATTTTATAGGTGTTTTTAACACTTGAACCAAATCTTCTACCGGATTTAGTAAGTGCTGCGACATCGCCTCATTATAGGTTTCCTTATCTTTAATAGCTGTATTTTTGTAATTAGATGTAAGTCCTCTTGTATTAGGATTAATATAACTTGATATTGACTGCATTGTCTCAATCTCCTTCGTTTTTTCTAAATTCTCTTTCCTTCTATGTCCAAATAGCTAAGCCTTATTTGTACTTACTATTTGCACTTGTCAAATCAAGATAAGCATCCATACTTTTCGTCCAAAGCAACGATAAATCAAACCTTCCTAATTTGTTTAAATCTTCTATGCTTTTTTTGAACATTGCAATAAAATCTCTTCTGTCGTTAAGTCCCATATTACCAGCTTCAAGCGGCAGAGACGTGAAACCTCCCTGCTTTTCCACTTTGTAATGTGCCTCCAATGCACGCATTTCGACTACTGTAGCATTTGATGGATTAACGTCATTTATATATATTCTTTGTTCAAACTCTTTTCCATTTTCATCCACACCTTTCGCTAACACCACTGGATTTTCATCCGTCGAATCATCCGCATATTTAAGGCAATAAGAAAGACCTGTACCATTACCTCCTGTCCACAACATATTATCTGTTGTGAATATCTGATATACCTTCGGTGTTTCTGCCGTATAAAATGTCTTTTCCCCAGATGCAGGCGTTTTCATATTATTGCCTTTTTGTTGGCGGTACATTGAAGATACCGTATTTAGACCAGAACCAATGTGCATACTTCTGTTCCTCCAATCATTTTATCTGAATTGTAAATGTACTGCTTCTCTGACTGTTTTCAGTGTCCTTGAAATAGTGTCAAAAAGAGGTGCTATGCCTGGCTTAACTACCGTATGTTTTGCACGGTCTTTTACATCATGCACTCCAAATCCGTAACACATATTTCTGCCCTCTGCGGAAAAATTCACGGTATCTCTGTCTTTATGTACATTTGAACTGCTTTTTTCTGCATTTATGTGTTCCCGCATTTCAGAATTTATTTTATATCCATCATACTGAAACGCCTTACTCTGCCTACTGTAAACTTCCAACGACATATCCGTGTCCTCCTCAGATTTTCGTATCTAATGTAGATAATAAATCTACATTATCGTATTCCGCTTGAGTATATGCTCTTACCACTGAACTACTGTTTTCTGACATTTCACTAATATACTCATCTCTATCTTTGCGTTTCTCACGCAATTCTTCCAAATATTCTTCATCTCTTTTTCGTTTCTCACGCATTTTCTCTAAGTATTCTTCTTGCTCACGTTTTTTGTCCCGTCTACTTTTTGCTGCTTTTTGTTGATTTTGTGTACTCAATACATCTGAACTTTTATTTGACGAATTAGCTGTTCTCATACCACCACATGAAGATTGCCGATTTCCATTAGCATCATATGTAACTGTCCTGCCTCCCAACTCTACACCGTCACGCTTTGCAAAAGAATATACTTGTGAATTTGCTGCAACCTCTCCGGATAAATTCCATTCTATTTCTTTTGCGAATTCCGGATCATTAGCCATTTTTTTCAAACAGTCATAAGAAAGATTTACGACCACTTTATTGGAATTGCAAGGCACAACACCGCCGTTGGTATTAAAACTTATTTGCGGAAACTTTTTACATAATTTTTCATAATATTCTTCCACACTATTAGAATTGTGTTTTGTGTCACATAATTGTTATATGAATTGCTTATACCTGTCATTGACATATCCGTGTCCTCCTTTGAAATCCTTTTCTGTCCGTTATTCTCACTCAACCTTTTTCCCAAACTTATAATTACTTGGATATTCCAAATTATAAATATCCTCTCCATACGGAATATCCAAAGTATGATTTTCACTTAAAATATATTCCTTATCGCCAATCTTAAAAATGTCTCCGGCTTCATATTCATCAAGTAAAATGCCACCAGAAGTCAAATTCTTGTATCTTGCATCATATCGTTCCTTAGACTGAATTGGGCTTGTTGTTTTAGTGGCAGAATAAAATTGAGTTGCTTCCCTATCTCCCATCTTTACAGTGAAAAAGCCGTTTTTTATCCCTGCATTTTCCATATAGCCTCTTATTTCTTCATCTGAATAAGACAACTGAACATATACAGGGTCTTTTGTCATCATGTAATTCCAAAAGCTCGCATACCTTTCCAACACCGGATCATAAGGTTCACCACGCATAATCTCGGAAACAATAGAGCCTATCCCCTTATTATCTGTGTATAAACAATGCTCCTGTCCGTCACCGGAAACATATTTAAAATACTTATTCTTCCCAAAGTCAATGATATTATCTTCTGCCTTAATTTCATTCAGACAAGCTCCACTGATTTTAGGTATCTGCTCCGCTGTAAAAAATGTTCCTCCGCATTCGTATATATCTCCCTGTTTTCGCACCTTAGAAATATCATTATTCATAGCAGCTAATACGCTACCCGGAATCATTTTTCTTCTTTGTCCCGCTGAAATTGTATATGTACCTGCATCATATGTTGTACTTCTGACAAACAAATCCTTTTTCCCGCTTTGACCAACATTTTGCTTATTAAGCAAGATATTCGTCAGGCTCTGTCTTCTGTTTAAGGATTGTAGTGAATTACTAAAACCAGAAAATCTAATATTCATAGAACCACCTTGTCTTCCTTTACCTGAAATCCTTTTTTCTATATCTTTTGACAACAATCCATTCTACATATTCATTAACTCACTCAATTTCTGTAATAATGAAGATTGCCCAAACGATAAATGCTGTAATTTTACTGTACCTTTTGTATTCCACCATCGTCATATCTTTAGCAGACACAGAACCTATTTTTGAATTGCCCACTATACTTCCACTAGCTTCGCTCTTTTCTCTTACACTATCCGCAAACCTTGTATCTTCCTTCTCCTGATCTTTAGCCGCATTTTTCTGTTGGTACTGATTGTAAGCCCGTGTCATATAGTTCACATTAATTGTATTACTCATAGTAACCTCCTTTGCTTTCTTTATCGGATAAAATAACCTGTTCTCCTAGTCCCATATCATCAAACGACCATATTACGCACACAAAGACCATCTCTTTACAAGATGACCACTGCCTTAAATTCATTTTCATCGCAGGAAAGCACCATATCACCGCCATATTTATCCACAACTGCTTTTACATTTAACAATCCAATACCGTGATGATCCCCTCTTTTGCTCTTTATCGTATCATTTTCAATTTCCACCTTTTCTGTCACCGGATTTCTTACCGCAAATATCAGTTTATGTTCTTCGCACTCTAATTTCAGATGAATGACCGCTTTTCCGGTATTTTTCAGTACCTTTTCACTCTCCCGGATTGCATTATCCAATAAATTGGAAAGCAGAATCACAATCTCTTCCTCTTCCAGACAAATCTCCTGCAGATCCCCTACTTTTAGGATCACTGCTATGTGTTTCTCCTGCATGCTGCGGTACTTCTGGTTTAAAACAGCATTGACCACCGGATGATTTGTGTTGATTGCCGACATCTCGACAGCTATGCTCTCTGTCAGCTTCTGCGTAAATGAAAGTGCCTCATCTGTGTGTCCATTCTTTATCAATGTCTGGATTGTGGAAAGCTGATTTTTATAATCGTGCATTTTTCTTCGCTGACGCTCATAGATTTCTTCCCGGTCCTGATAATCTGCAATACGATTTTTCTGATTTTGTTCCGTAAGTACCGCAATTTTTATTCTCTCTTCTTTTTCAATGGTATTCTGCATGAACTCCATAAGGATAAGGTTAATCGCAACCAGTCCCACTGAAAGAAATAAAAATACATTCTGCATGTCAATACATCCCGGCATACTCATATCAGTTTCTATGCCAGCACATCAAATGTCGAAACTCCATTTTCTGTCACTCCTGTAGAAGTTGAAGTACCTAGCAGTTCCACCAGTTTTCCTGTTAGGTCTGCCACATCTTTTCCATCAATTTTCAGATTATATTGCCGTTCTTCCTGCTCCTGTTTTTCGGCACGCTGTTTTTCCAGCCGTTCCTCTGTCTCTTTCTTTTCTGCTTTCCTTTTCTCGAGTCTTTCTTCAAGTTCTTTCCTTGCTTTTTCTGTTCCCTGATCAACCTCATCTGTTACCAGTACTTCTTCTGTTATGCTATCATATCCATTTATTGTATCCGTTACACTCAGTACCTTACAGCCACGAGCACTTTGAGCAGCTTTCAATTTTTCGATACTTTCCGGTATTAAAGATAGATTATACTCCAACCATTGTTTTGTCTTTTCATCTCCCATAGCCTTTGACAAAAGAGAACTGTTTATATTTACGGAATAATCCCTGCTTCGTAAACAATCGTATTTTTGTGTTAAATAGTTCTTATATTCATGGGCATTCTTATATGTCCTGCCCGTTTTGTTTCCAGCATTTTGTGTATTGCCATAACTATTCGTATATGACGCATAAGTTCCTATTCCTGTAACTGCCATATTAACATATCTCCTTTCATTATTCGGAGTCCTTCCAACTATGCCACCTGTTGGATTTCTCTCACCTACATCTATACTTTAAAATCTAATCCACCAAGAGTATCATCCATCTGATCTAAAATACTTGTATCAAATGCATCTCCCGGCTTCCATCCAGGATTATTTTTCTTTACCAGTGTCTCCATTCTTGAAGCATAATCTCCAGCCATTCTGCTCAATGTCCACGAAGCGGAATTTCGCTGTTCAGAAGGAATCGTATTCAAATACTGTTTGATTACATCATGTCCCTTGCTTTCTTCTGGTATATATGCACCATTGCTACTGATAAAATCCTGCTTTACAACCTTTTCTAAATCCGACTTCACCTTATCCGATACAGACACTATCTTTTTCCAATCCTTACCATTGATACAACGGTCTGCCTGTTCCTTTGATAAAAAAGGTACACCATCTTTATTATAGTAATAATTGTTATTTCTATATTGACACCCAGAATCTACGGTCGTAATCCCAGGCTGCTTGTGTGAAGAATTTTTCTGAAAGAAGAATTTGTTTATTAGCAAACTTTGCGAAAATAAATTTTTATTGTTAATATTTACATTCATATTTCACTCTCTTTTGAAAACTTTTCCCTTGTGATACTATCTAAAGCTCCTAATTTTATACTTTTCCCATGATGGAGCAGCTTATTTGACCGTATCTCTAGCACCAAAGATGTTGTATTCTATACTGATACATCAATAGAATTGCGAACTAACCTATTACCATTTTTGACAAGCGTAGATTCCACTGATTCTCTTGTAACGTTATCAAGAATGCTTGTATCAAACTTTTGTCCCGGCTTCCAATTTGGATTAGCCGATTTCACTGCTGCATACATAGCAACTCTATACTGTCCTTCGTATTGCTCTAAAGTCCATGTACCACTTAAACGTTTGTCTTTACTTACGCTTAACTGATAATCCTTAAAAATATCTGAACGCTTAGTTGTATCACCATTTGAAATACCGTTTTCCTTAATAAATTCCCTCTTCACATTATCAAACATCTTTTGACGATATTCCTCAGATACA
>ERZ791577.1830-NODE-1830-length-10753-cov-21.162741_pt1 | contig 10753 bp, 29 predicted proteins | sample MGYA00509969_ERZ791577 | MGnify/ENA primary metagenome ERZ791577 (study PRJEB30046, sample SAMN00791917) | human gut metagenome | study: EMG produced TPA metagenomics assembly of the A metagenome-wide association study of gut microbiota in type 2... | reverse complement strand
ACTTGCACAGGGAAAGGTGAAGGCCCCTGATGAACGGTAAATACTACGGCAAGCGAGAAATTCGCTGGCACAGCCGGGAGAAAGACCGGCTGGGGCACATCCAACGTGAGCGAAGGATGGCAAACGATGAAGAAAGCAATAAGCAACTTCAACAAAAGCAGTCCGTGGCAGAATCGCTGGCAAGAGCGTGAACCTTTAAGACTGGAACATATTGAGAAAGAAAGAGTGAGCAAAAATGAAAAAAATCAAAGTAAGAATCACATTCATCGAAGCAGTTCTCGGCACATGGCCTAGCAACCAGAACATTGCACGCGAGTTCATCGCCAGCAAGTCCCCGGATGCAAACACTATAGAGGACGAGGTGGCAGCTCTGGGCGCTGACGCAGTAGCAGACAAGGGCATGACGGTTTTCCCCCGGAACGAAGAAGGACAACCGATTCTGTACGATTATCAGGTCAAGGGATTCTTCAAGGATTCCTGCGGTATGCTGGGTCGTATCGGTGGCAAGACCGAAACCGGAAAGAAGAAAGCCGTTAACGAATCCGGCAAGCTGACGGCCTACAAGAAGGTCATTGATGGTCTGATTTTCGTTCAGCCACGCATGATTCCTATTCATGTAAACGGTGAGATTACTGAGTGCCAGCGCCCGCTGCGTGCACAGACGGCGCAGGGTGAGCGTGTAAGCCTTGCTAACAGCGAGCAGATTCCCGCTGGTTCGACCTGCGAGTTTGAAATCGTTCTGCTGGACGATTCTCACGAGAAGGTCGTGCGTGAATGGCTGGACTACGGTGCTCTGCGTGGCATCGGCCAGTGGAGAAACAGCGGCAAAGGCCGCTATACCTACGAAATCCTCAATTAACCGCTATGGCAGGGTGGGGCCGTGCTGCACTCGGCGTGGAACGGCAACGGCATAGTGACGATTGGCTCAGAAATGCTAAGGCAATGCTTGAAGACGAAGCGATTTGAGTGGCAATGGCGATGCGCTGATTTGACGAAATTTGCAAAGGCATGGCGGAGCAAGGCTCAGACGAGCAATGGAATGGCAAGGAAAAGTTGGGGAGAGCAAAGGCTATGGATGCAAGGCGTAGCTTTGATATGCAAAGGCGATGCAAGGCGTAGCGAAGCGATGGCAATAAGTAGATACGACATGCTTTGGCATTGAGTAGCTAGGAGCAGAAAAGCAAAGGCAAAGCATGGTATAGCCGTGATTTGCAATGGCAAAAAATGAAAGGAGACAAGATGAAAGCGTTTATTGAAGTTGCCCTAATGTGGGGCATAGCACTGGCAGTGGTTTTGGCGGTATTTCTGCTGAACTTCTGGATGGTGCATCACATCGGTATTCTGGTAGGAGCATCAGCTGCCCGTGGAATCATCACGGTATCTATGGCAATGGCTACGGCATGGATACTGAGTTTTGGAGGTAATAAGAGTGAAAAGCCTGAAAGCTAATGTCCTTTGTACGCTTGGAATCGCGTTAGCGATCTTTTCGGTAGGATGCGGCGATGCAATCCAAAAAAGTCAGAGCACAGTAGCAATGTTTGGATACGTTTTCCTTTCGTGTAGCTTCCTCGCCGCAGCACTCGTCTTGTGTGCCATTGGGGTCAGCTCTGAAAATGAACGAATTGAACAGGAAAATCGCAAAGTAAAACGCATTCCTCACCACACCAACGAGTGGAGGGATGCACGATGAAATGCCCGATGTGCGGTAGCGACAACATTACAACGATTGACAGCCGGTCTGACCACGATAGCATCGTTCGCCGTAAGAAGTGTATTTCCTGTAGCCATCGGTGGTCTACCATCGAAATTGACAAAGACCAGTGGTACAGCGCACTGCAAATCAAAGAGGAGCGTAAGAGAGGGAGACCAAAAGATGATTAACCTTGACAGATTCGGTGGTGTGACCGATCCGGAGGACGGCGTGTGCTTCATGACCAACGAGCAGATGGCGGAAGCCAAAGAAGCTGACCGGCTGGCAGCGATTGAGGACTTACAGTCTGAGATTGAGGACAGGGAAGCAGAGCTGAAAGACCTCCGTGCGCAGTTGGCAGACCTGATGGCTGGTTGATTTTGTACAGCCGAGTTAAGCCGAAGTAAGAAAAATGAAGCCTAATGAAGCCGAAGAAAGGAAAGAAAAATGGCAGTATTAGTAATGGTCTATGGTCATTCCGGCAGCGGAAAGTCTGCTTCGCTTCGGAACTTTGACCCGGAACAGGTGGCGGTTATCAACGTGCTTGGAAAGCCGCTGCCGTTCCGAAGCAACATGAAAACATACATTACCAATGATTACGGCAAGATCGATGCCGCAATCCACAGCACCAAACGTAAGTCCATCGTTATTGACGATGCCACCTACCTTATGACCGGCGAGTTTATGCGGAACGCAAAGGTCGCCGGATACCAGAAGTTCACCGACATGGCAGCCAACTTCAACGTCCTGCTGATGCGAGCGAAGGAGCTGCCGGACGATGTGGTGGTTTACTTTTTCGGACACAGCGAGCGTGACGGCGATGGCGGAGAGAAGTTTAAGACCATCGGCAAGCTGCTGGACGAGAAGGTCTGCGTGGAAGGGTACTTCACCATCGTCCTGAAAACCGTTGTACAGGATGGGCGATACCTGTTCAGCACTCGCAACGATGGGATGGACACCGTGAAAACCCCTCTTGGGATGTTCAACGATGCACTGATCGAGAACGACCTCGCCGCCGTAGACAAGACCATCCGTGAGTATTACAACATCCCGGTTCAGCCGGATAACAAAGGAGAGTAACAGATGAAGAACATTAACTGGAATGACGTACAGGAAGCAACCGAGCGCCGCGACCTGCCTGTTGGCGGCTATGTTGCCGGTATCTGCAAGGCAACGGACGAGCCTGAAAAGGAGCGCCTGAACATCGAGTGGGAAGTCGCAGAGGGTGAGTTCAAGGGATACTGGCGCGAGCAGACCGCTTCCCTTATCGAGCGTGGCAAGCTGAATCCGGGCGAGTGGGCATGGGGTGGAAAGACCATCAAGAGCTACAAAGAAAAGGCGCTGCCCTTCTTCAAGGGCTTTATCACCGCTGTGGAGCAGTCCAATCCCGGCTACAAGTTCAACAACGATGAAAAGACCCTGCGTGGCAAGCTGGTCGGCGTGGTTCTCCGTGAGGAAGAATACATGGGTAACGATGGGAACATCAAAACAAAGCTTGTAGTTGACCGTTTCACCAGCGTGGACAAGATTCGTTCCGGCGACTATGAGGTCAGACCGAAGAAAACTCTGGCTGGTGCATCTGGTTCTGGCTGCTCGCAGGGCGGGAACGATGACTTTTCTGTGATTGAGGACGATGGTTCGTTCCCTTTTGACTAACGGTTACGCTACCGGGACAAAAGGCGAGAAAGGAACTGATGGAAGAACTTTGGAAAGACATCCCGGGATATGAAGGGCTTTATCAAGCATCAAATCTTGGAAGAATCAGAAGCACACCGGGCAAAACGACTTTTTCTGGTGGATGCAGAGTTCGGACTTGGCAAGTAAGAATTATCCAGCCTAAAAAAGAGAAAAGATGCCGAAACTCAAAAGGCTACACTGACGAGAGAGTAGAACTTTGGAAAGATAGAACACACAAAACAATGCTTGTTTCACGGCTTGTTGCAATGGCTTGGGTTGATGGTTACAAGCCTGAATTGACTGTAAACCATATTGATGGAAACCCATCAAACAACACACCTGAAAATTTGGAGTGGATAACAAGAAGTGAAAACATAAGAAAAGGATTTCAAGAAGGTCTTTACGATAAATGCAGCAAAGAAGTTGCTCTTATTTCTCCAACGGGGGAAATCCACTATTTTGGAACAAGAAAAGCTGCTTCAAATTTTCTAGGAAAGAATCATGCGTATTTGAACAATCGCCAAAAGCGAAATTACAAGACCGGGATTGATTCAAACGGAAACCATTGGCTCATTAGAGACTGACCGCCTACCTTATATAAGAGCTGCGCTATCTGGCTGGACGGGCGTTTTGAAAGATGGTTACCTGTTGTCTCAACTGCACATCACGCCACCAAGCTTGCCACGACACTTGCGAGAAGTACAAGGCAGAGAAGAAAGACTTCGAGGAGCGCAAGGCATTCGTGTATGAGCTGAACCACAGCCAGAGCGTATACCACCGTGACTACGAGGATAAGCACCGGGAGCGTGGTAAGAAGCGGTATCTCGGAAGTGAATTTAGAGGTGAACGAGGATGAGACTTGTTGACGTAGAGCCGATTATTGAAGGGTGGAAGGAAACCGGGAACAGTAAAAAAGCCAAAGCTAAAGCGCTTATGAACAGCGGAATTTACTCTGAATACAATAAAGGTGTTGCCCTTGACGCCGCTTCTGACCTTGTTTTGGCACTTGCCGAACAGCTTGAAAACGCTCCATCAATTGCGTGGACAAATGTAAAAGACAAACAACCGAAAGAAGATGGAATTTATCTTGCTGTTTACGATTCTTTGATCTGGGAAAATCTGATTGGGAAAAGGAAGTTTGTAAACGGAAAGTGGATTGACAATAAAAACCCAGTCAAGTTCTGGATGCTAATTCCTAAAATTCCGGGAGACAACGAATGAACACCGGGAAACAGTTTGAAGCAGACTTCAAAGCATCCGTTCCATCCGATGCGTGGTGCTACCGCCTGAAGGACAGTGCTGCCACCTACTACGGTGGCAACGAGAACCTGTCTTTTTCCATCGACAACATCTGCGACTTCCTTGTGTACCGATACCCGATGAACCACCTGTTTGAGCTAAAAACCATTGAAACGCCCTCTATCCCTCTGGAAAAGGTGCTCGGCAAGTACGACAAGGCAAAGTGCAAATACCACAAGGAAAAACACATCACGGACATGGTGGATGCAATGGGGTACAGCGGTCAGACCGCCCATGTGATAGTCAATTACAGAGCGGTCAACCGCACATTTGCAATCCCTGCCAGCAAGGTTTTGACGTTCCGTTACAACGAGAGCCGCAAGAGCATCCCTTGGCAGTGGGCAGAGCAAGAGGGGATAGAGGTCAAAGCAAAAAGGCTGCGTGTCCATTGGCGGTATGACGTGGATGCGCTACTAAAGAGATTGGAGAAAGAAAATGCAACTGCATGAAAAACAAGAATTGGTAAGGCTTCTGGGACTGTACCAAAGCGAACTTCTTATGGAGAACGAAGAAAACCTTAGAAAGAAAATGAGAAGCAATGAAAGCCCGAAGAAGGTTGTCACAGACTATTCATACGGCGTGAAAGCTCAATATGAACACGCAAGAATTATCATCAAAAAACTTTCTGTTGAAATCGGAAAAGAAATCAAGGCTAGTTGGGAGTTGTGGTGAAAATGACAATGGTATGCGATAGGTGTGGCGAAACGTATACGCTTGAAGAATGGAACAAATGGAACAAAATGAATGGAAAAATTGAAGTTCGGCCAATAATTGGCGGGAAAGAAGGGTGGAGTATTCTTCTTTGCCCTTCTTGCATGGCAAAGCTGAACGACTGGCTGAAAGGAGAGCAGAAGTGAACAAGAAAATTTCAGACATTTTGCCCAAGACCGAAATCTTGGCGCAGTTGGCAGAAGAAGCGTCCGAACTGGCACAGGCCGCGCTAAAGCTGCGCCGTGCGCTGGATGGCACGAACCCGCCCCGAAGAGCGTTGCGGAGTGCGAAGCAAATCTGATGGAAGAATTTGCGGACATAAGTAACGCAGTCACTGCTTTATGCGATGCTTGGTTTGGAGATGGCCTCGATTCCGAACGCGAATTTTGGGACGCAGAACTTGAAATTGAGGACGCTAAATACAAACGCTGGCTCTCTCGCCTTGAAGCAAAGGAGAATAAAAATGGCTGAATATCATGTTGGATGTGGGCTATTCGGAACCATCTATGCCGGAACGATGATGAAGCAGCGGAAAGATGGATTACAGTTATGGGGAAGCAAGTCTAATGTGACCGATGAAGCAGTTTCCGCTGTTCTGTCTCATTTTATTACTGAAATGGAGCGTTCCGACAAAACGAAGCTCGAAAAGATGTGGGGCGTTATTGGAAACAAGAAGTTGAAAGTTACATTTGAGCTTTTCCCCAATAAGGAGCAGTCGGATGAATAAATTTGGAAACTGCCCTCTGTGTGGCAAACAGGTCAAGTTGACCAACCTCCGCAAAATCGCACGACAGAACCAGTTGTACGGCTTTCGCATGGCTCTGGATGGCGTTGCCGCCACATGGGGCGCACTGATTCAGAACCTTCGGTGCGATGCAGACCTGACCGATGAACAGGTGCAGAAAATCATCTGCATTGGTGACAGGTACTGGGAGATGGTCGGCAAATTCAAAGAAGAGAACATGACCCCTGACGAGTTTGCGGATTACATCACAGCAAAGTCAGAACAGGTCGAAAAAGAGTTGAGAGAAAGGTGGAGCTAATGGATAAGGAACAACTTGCTATCGCACGGTTGCAGGGCGCTGCAAGGCTGTCAGAGCATTGGTACGATTTGATGGAGGATAACAATGTTTGAATTTGCAACTCGCTGGCTGGTCTGCCTAGTCCTGCTGGCGGTAGTAGTTCAGTCCGAACGGACAATCAAGAACATGGCGAACAGCCTGTTTGAAGAACGGCAGGCAATGCTCGTCTGGATGTTCGTCAACGTGTGTCTGGCCGTTTGTACGGCTGTTGTGATGGGGTGGAAATGATGATTCAGGATATCAACATGGTAGGGCGTGAAAGACTGGCTTTTCTGTATGGTCTTTATAGCGGCTGTGCGAAATCAGAAACTGAGCCCAATATCAAAGGCATTTATCAGGAAATGGCTTCCGAGTTAGCTTGGTGTTTGGGATTTAACGAGAACTACAGCAAATGTTATGAGATGAACGGGGAATAACTAATGGACAACGAACTTTATTGCCCGATAAAGATGGCCAGCAATCCGCTTGGTCGGTGCGTGTGCGAGAAAGAAAAGTGCGCTTGGTGGCGGCAGTTGGACAGCTGCTGCTCCATCTGGTGGATTGCAACCGAGCTGGATAAAATCGAAACGAAAATGAAGAGGTGAGAGTGTGAAAAAGCGGATTTACCTTGTTCTCGAAACCGAAGCGGACGAGGATGACAAGAGCATCCTAAACGATATTGAACAAGAACTTGGGATGGCTACGCACTATTTTGAAACGGTTTCTTATAGCGAGAACGGTTTTCCTGACAAATGGATTAGCGTAAAAAATAAACTTCCGAATGCTGAATATGGCGAATCTAAAGATGTGCTGACAATAAATTCTATGGGTGTTATGCGAGTAATGAACTTTGATGGTGGATGTTGGTGCTATCCGACTATGGAGCCTTATGCCAGCGCATTCAAAATTACGCACTGGATGCCACTTCCTGAACCGCCAAAGGAGGTTTGATACATGGCAACACCCCCGAAACGTGGTCGTGGCAGACCGCCGTTGACCGAAGCGGAAAAGAAAAAGCGTGAGAAGCGAGCGCAAAAGGCAAAAGAAGAAGCCGCTGCGAAACGTGAAAAAGAGCGTGAGAAGAAGAAACAACAGATGCTTAACAAACGGAAATCTATCCGCTCACAGGTCAGTAAAAAGGTAAAGGAGCAACAGGCGTTGGCTATCGAGAAGCTAAAGATGATGAACACAGGGGATTTGCAGTCAAAAATCGGCAATGAAGAAGACAAAAAGGTTGTCGGCATGATTGCAGCGAAGTATTTTGGCGACCTTCCGAGCGTGGACATGAACAACCCCATTGAGGTACAGCAACGCCTTGACTTCTTCTTTGACGCTTGCATCGAAGCCAGAATCTCCCCTGTGGTGGAATGGATTGCACTGGTGTTGGGCATCGAATGGCCTAGTCTTAGACAGATTATGACAGGCAAGCGCCGTGACGACAGCTTGCAGCAGAAGTACATCCTGAAGCTGATTCTGCAAATGCAGTCCATGTGGGCATACAACGGTATGTACGGTCAGGAGAACCCGGCAGAGTGGATTTTCCGAGCCAAAAACTACTTCGGTATGCGTGACAACGTGGAAGTCACCGTTGCCCCGCCGGAACAGCCGTTGGGCGATGCCCAGAGCGCAGAGCAGCTCGCACAGAAGTACCAGACGAATTTGCCGAAGGAAATTGATGTGGAGTATAGAGAGGTGGACGACTAATGCAAACTGACAAAGGAATCTACCACAAGCGAGTGTGCGACCGCTGCGGAGCAGTTCTGGGTTGCAGAATGATGAACCCTGACGAATATTTCAATGGTTGGGCGTGGCGCAGGGACACAGGCGACCTGTGCCCGGAGTGCTATGCGAAGTATAAGCGAGCGATCGGACGGTTCAATTCCAACAGAAGGAGAAAGAGAGGGCAAAGATTATGAAAAAGTGCGCTCTTTATAGATGCAAACAGTGTTTTGCAACCATTACGGATGAGGACGATGTAAGAATCAATAAAGACATTGTGGATTGGATGTTCGAAGACGAAATGGGAGAAAGTAAGATTGGGTTTATCGTAAAATTCAAAATAAACGATAAGGTTCTCATTCATCGTTGCGCCAATAACACTATTGGCTTATGCGAGTTTATCGGATGGAAAGAGATAGAGGAATGAACTTCTACTGCACCGCCGAACATTGCTCTTGCATGGGCATCAAACAGTTTTCTGCTGGCAAGGCTATCCAATGCACGGCAGAACCTTGCAAGAACAAATCCGAGCCGTCCTGTGGCTCTTGCAAATGGTACGCAGAGCCGGAGGGCGTGTGCGTGAACGACCAGTCAAAACACGTTGCAGACTTTGTGTGGGACGAACATGGATGCAAGGAATGGGAGAAGAAAGATGAAACGTCAGCAGACTTATAAGGGGCTTATTGGCAAGGGATGGTACGACCAAAGCGAATTTAGCCATAGATACGCTTGCTGGGCAAACCACCGCAATAACTGGGCTATCCGAAAGGCTGACAACCGCAAGCTGGCAAAGGCGAGACTAAAGCAGATTGAACGCCAGCAAATCAGAAAGGAACTGGAAGAGTATGACAACGGGAGAGAAAATCAGGAAGCGTAGGCTTGAACTGGAAAATAGGAGTGATGGGATGAGGCTCGGCAACGGTGTCCTGCTGGATAGTAAAGGAAAGCTTCTCTGTCGTACTGTGGACAAGTCCTGCTCCACCTGTAAATGGCACGATAGCTTTTCTTGGGTCTGTTACAACGGCCTGTCGGAGCGCAGAGCTGATTTTACAGACCCGGAAGATGTGTGCAAAGAATGGGAGAAAAGAGAAAATGAGCTATGATATTTCACTTTGCGACCCCGTAACGCATGAAACGATTGAAGTGGATGATATGCACTTTGTTGCTGGCGGTACTCGTTCCATTGGAGGGACAAAGGAACTGTGGCTTAATATCACCTATAATTATGGAAAGCACTTTCGTCGTGATGATGTGTTGGGTGGCAAGGGCATCCGCTCCATCTATGGCAAAACAGGCGCAGAGAGCATTCCGATGCTTGAAAAGGCCATCTCCGCACTAGGTGACGATGTAGACGATAGCGACTACTGGCACGCCACAGAAGGCAATGCAAAACGTGCGCTGTACGGACTGCTGGCATTTGCAAAAATGCGCCCGGATGGTGTATGGGAGGGAGATTGAGTGAATAGCACGATATGGCATCCAGCAAGCGAACCGCCGAAAGAACGAACGACACCTTTGTTGCTTGCAACTAAGAAAACGTGGCACGATAAAGATGGAAAAATGTTGCAAGGAATCTCGCCAACAACGTACTTTCTTGGCTGTTACGCAGACGGTCAGTTTTGGGACGAGATAGGCGAGAGACTGCCGAAAGATGTGACGGTGACGCATTGGATGGCGTTTCCGATGGTGTAGGAGGGCTTATGGAAAACAATATCGTTATTACGCAAGATATGATTGCAGCGTTTACGGCAGCAATGCGGGAAGCGTGCCAAAAGTACAGAGATGACGAGGAAATTGTTCATAGCATGATGGACGGCATCATGTGCGAAACCTTAGATAGGCTTGGCTTTACAGAAGGTGTGGAAATCTTTAACGAAGCACCGAAATGGTATGCGTAAGGAGCAGTAAGCATGACGAACAAGAAGTTTGGCATCATCGTTATGGACTTGAGCCTTTTCTACTTTGGGCCGAAGCCGCCTTGCGGGTATATCAAGGCAAAACATATCCGCCCAGCGTACGGCAAAGGCACAAGGCCTGTCAAGGCGCATAAGAGAATCACGAGAACGAGAGAGGGATTTAGTAAATGACAGAACTCAAGAGATGCCCGTTCTGCGGAAAGAATGTTGTTTACATCGGCGTGTGTGATAATGAAGGAAACTTTCATGGCCGTTTAGGGTGCGACTACGAACAAGACCCGTGGAGTGGGCTTTCTTATGACTTGCATCACGAAGGGTGAGGCAGATGCGTCCTTTGTACGGATGGTGACAGCCAAAGCATGGGCGGTGTACTGTTTGACACAGCGGAGGACGCTGTCGAAGCATGGAACAAACGCTACAAAGAGGACTGAATATGGAGCAGGAACACAAGCCGAGAACATCAATGATTCTTCTGCTGGAGCACGTCCATGCAATGGACGAGCTGACAGACGAGGAATTTGGAGCATTCATCCGCAACTATGCACAATACGTTGAGACCAGACTTGAGCCAGCATACGACAACGACCGTGCTATGCGGATGCTCTGGAAAGTCGTAAAAGCGTTCGATGATATGAACGTGCAGAAGATGGAAGAACGTGATAAGCGTAGACGAGAAGCAA
>ERZ791577.1823-NODE-1823-length-10783-cov-5.355705_pt1 | contig 10783 bp, 10 predicted proteins | sample MGYA00509969_ERZ791577 | MGnify/ENA primary metagenome ERZ791577 (study PRJEB30046, sample SAMN00791917) | human gut metagenome | study: EMG produced TPA metagenomics assembly of the A metagenome-wide association study of gut microbiota in type 2... | reverse complement strand
GCCTGACGATCTTCCGCCGCACCAACCGAGGCGCGGTGCTGACGCCGGAAGGTGAGGAATTTCTCGGCTATGCGCGGCAGGTGCTGGCCCAGATGGACTTAATGGAAGAAAAGTACCTGGGAGCGGCACCGGTCAAGCATCAATTCTGCGTGTCCACCCAGCACTACTCCTTTGCAGTGGAAGCCTTTGTGGAGCTGCTGCGGGAGTACGGCGGCCCGGAGTACGACTTCCGCATCCGCGAGACCCAGACCTACGAGCTGATCGAGGATGTGGCCCTATTGCGCAGCGAGGTCGGCGTGCTTTACTTAAATAAGGATAACGAGACCGTCCTGCGCAAGGTCATCCGGGAGCATGACCTGCAGTTTACGCCGCTGTTTACGGCCAAGCCGCATGTATTTGTCAGCGCGTCCAGCCCGCTGGCGGCCAAGCCCGCCGTCACGCTGGACGACCTGGCCCCATACCCGCGCCTTTCCTACGAGCAGGGCGAGCACAACGCCTTTTATTTTTCCGAAGAAATTTTAAGCACCCGGGACAGCAAAAAAGACATCCTCGTCAGCGACCGCGCCACGCTGTTCAACCTGCTCATCGGCCTGAACGGCTATACCATCTGCAGCGGCGTCATCAGCGAGTCATTGAACGGTCCCAATATCGTGGCCGTGCCCCTGCTGGTGGACGATGCCATGCAGATCGGCTACCTGACCCACAAGCAGGTCCAGCCGGGGCTGTTTGGCAAACGGTATATTGAGATTTTGCAAAAGCACACAGCGCAATAAACCGTGGTATAGTTTTAACCTATATCAAACCCACAAAAGCCGATATTTTACAACAAGCGCATCGTGCTGTATACTGTACTTATCGAGGAATACAATAAAATTTCACATAGAGAGGTACAGTACTATGGCTACACTGCGCTCCCCGTTCCGTTACGATTTTGTGGGCAGCTTCCTGCGTCCGCAGGCTATCAAGACCGCCCGCGTCGAGTTCAAGGCCGGCGAGATCACCCGCGAGCAGCTGACCGCTGTGGAAAATGAACAAATCACCCTGCTCATCGAAAAGCAAAAGCACGCCGGCTACCACGCCATCACCGATGGCGAGTTCCGCCGCAGCTATTGGCACCTGGACTTTATGTGGGGCTTTGCCGGTATCGACGAGATCGAGCTGGACCACGGCTACTACTTCCAGGGAGAGGAAACCACCCATGGTTCCATCCGCGTCAGCGGCAAAATCAGCGGCGAAAATCATCCTTTTGTCGAGCATTACAAGTTCGTTAAACAGTTCGAGGACGAGAACTACATCGCCCGACAGACGATGCCTGCTCCCGCCCAGCTGCTGGCCGAGCTTTACCGCGAGGATAACGGCAAAAACACCGACGCCGTTTACCCCAACCATGAGCAGCTACTGCAGGACATTGCCGCCGCCTACCGCACAGTCATCCGTGACCTGTACAATGCAGGCTGCCGCAGCATCCAGTTCGACGACTGCACCTGGGGCATGATTTGTGACCCGAACTACCAGAACTTCCTGAAAGAGACCAACACCAAAGTGGAGGATGTGGCCGCAGAATACCTGCGTCTGAATAATCTGGCACTGGAAGACCGCCCGGAGGGGCTGACCATCACCACCCATGTCTGCCGCGGCAACTATCACTCCACCTGGGCAAGTCAGGGCGGCTATGCGCCCATCGCACCGTTCCTGTTCGCACAGGAAAATGTCGATGCGTTCTATCTGGAATTTGATGACGAGCGCTCCGGCAGTTTTGAGCCGCTGAAATATGTGGCAGACGGCAAGAAGGTCGTGCTGGGTCTTATCACCACCAAATCTCCCCGTCTGGAGGACAAGGATGCCGTCATTGCCCGCATCCATGAGGCGGAAAAGTACATTCCGCTGGAGCGGCTCTGCCTCAGCCCGCAGTGCGGTTTTGCTTCCTGCGAGATCGGCAACAAGCTGACCGAGCTGGAGCAGTGGAACAAGCTCAAACTGGTCAAGGAGATCGCGGAGACCGTGTGGGGTGATTAAGGAATCCTGAGCAGGCAGCTTCCATTTGGGAGCTGCCTGCTTTTATTCTGCACAAATTCATCTTGCATTCCCGCTCAAATTATGATATATACATTATACGAAACATTATTTTGAAAGAACGTCCTACCGTTCAATGATGTAGAATGCGAGGTGTCTGCCATGAACGCCGTGATCTATGCCCGTTATTCCAGTGACAACCAGCGCGAAGAATCCATCGAAGGTCAGATTCGGGAATGCACAGCCTACGCAGAAAGAAACGGTATCACGGTGGTCAGGCACTACATTGACCGTGCATTCTCCGCTAAAACAGATCATCGCCCGGATTTTCAGCAAATGATTCGGGACAGCAACAAAAAATTGTTTGAAATCGTTCTGGTCTGGAAGTTTGACCGCTTTGCCCGGAATCGTTTTGACAGTGCGAACTACAAGATGATTCTGAAAAAGAACAATGTACACCTGATATCGGTCATGGAGCCGATTGCTGAAGGCTCGCAAGGTATTCTTGTGGAAACACTGCTGGAAGGCATGGCAGAATACTACTCTGCTGAGCTATCTGAAAAGGTCATCCGTGGTCAGACGGAAAATGCCCTGAAAGGCAAATGCACAGGCGGCACCGGAACGATTGGCTATAAAATCGACGCAGATAAGTTCTATCGTATCGACCCACTGGTCGCTCCACTTGTATTAGAGGCTTTTCAGCGCTACGATAATGGTGAGAAAATCGTTGAGATTCTGAACTATCTCAACGCAAAAGGCGTTCGTAATATGCTGGGTGGAAAGCTGACGTGCAGCAGCATGAACACCATGTTGAAGAACCGCCGTTACATTGGAGAGCTTTCTTTCCGGGATACCGTTGTGCCAGATGCGATTCCTGCTATCGTCCCGAAAGACCTGTTTGACCGTGTTCAAAAGCGTTTGGAGAAAAACAAGCGCGCACCGGCACACGGAAAGGCAGATGAGGAATACTTGCTGACTACCAAGCTGTTCTGTGGCAAGTGCGGAGCATTGATGTTTGGCGAAAGCGGAACAAGCGCCACTGGACGAACCTACTATTACTATAAATGTGCTACTGCCAAGCGGCGCAAAGGCTGCAATAAGAAAACCGTACAAAAGGAGTGGCTGGAGAATCTGGTCGTCCAAGAGACGATGAAGCTGATTCATGATGATGCAGTTATCGAAAGAATCGTTCAGCTGGTCATGGATTTTCAGAATCAGGAGAACACTACGATTCCGCTCTTGGAAAAGCAGCTCCGAGAGGTGGACAGGAAACTGGACAACCTGATGAAAGCAATCGAGGAAGGCTTATTCACCCGAACGACCAAGGAACGTCTGGATGCCTTGGAAGCTCAGAAGGATGAGCTGACTGCAAAAATCGCTGATGAAAAACTGCGAAAGCCATCCTTCAATGCCGATTTCATCCGGTTCTGGCTGATGAAATTCAGAAAGTTCGATATATCGCAGCAAAAACAGCGCAAAGCACTGATTGAGATTTTTGTGAACGCCATTTTCCTGTATGATGACCGGATGCTGATCACGTTCAACTACAAGGATGGCTCTCAAACCATCCGCTTTGAGGATGCCTTGACTACCACAGAAACAGTGGGAAATAGTTCGGATTTGTCCGGCTCTGCTCGATAAAAGGAAAAACCGCGAAGAGCTGCAGGAACATCTGCGCTTTTTGCGGTTTTTTGTTCTGTATTTTTGCTTAAAAGCCGACTGGAATGCACATAAAAAGTGTGATATACTTATCTCACAAACTAACCAAAATCAGGAGGTATCCCGCCATGCCCAGACCCAAAGGAAGCAAGAATAAAGTCAAGGCCACTAAAGTGACCGCCGACTTTGCCGCACAAATCGCAGCAAAGCAGGAAGAAAAAGCCGCCGTGGAAGCTGAGATCCTGAAAGTGGCTGCCAGCATCGAAGAGCTGAAGACCGACGTCAAGTCGCTGAACGCCGACCTGAAAGCCAAAAAGGCCTCTGTCAAGAAGCTCGACAAAGAAGTAGCCAAGCTGGAAGCCAGGCAGGCCGCTGCCGCCCAGAAAGCCGCCGAGGCATCCAAGAAGGCCGAAGCCGAGGATGTGCTGAAAAAGCTCCTCGCCAGCGGTGTGAGCACCGACGAAATTCTTGAGAAGCTGAAATAATATGATTCGTAACATCTGCAAAGACGAGCTTTTTCTCGCCCGAAAAGCCGCGCCTGCCCTGCCGGAAGACCTGCCCATCGCGCAGGACCTGCTGGAAACGCTCATCGCCCACAAAGACGGCTGCGTCGGCATGGCAGCGAACATGATAGGCGTCGCTAAACGCATCATCGCATTCGAGAGCGAGGACGGCTATCTCGTCATGTTCAACCCGGTCATCCTCAAAAAGTCCGGGCCGTATGAGACGGAGGAGGGCTGTCTCTCCCTCACCGGCACCCGAAAGACCAAACGCTGGCAGACCATCAAGGTACAGTGGCAGAACGAAAAGTTCCAGCCCCGCATCAAGACCTTCTCAGGCTGGACAGCAGAGATCATCCAGCACGAGCTCGACCACTGCGACGGCATCATTATCTGAGATCACAAGCGGGAATGCTGCAAAACACAGCATCCCCGCTTGTTTGATCCCCTCTAAAATATCCAAAAGTTTCACGCTTTATCTATTGATTTCCTTTTTCAGGGATGGTATCCTTATCATCAGTCATTTCGACCCGATCCTCTGAAACAGGAGTTATTCTATGAAGAAAAAATTGATTTCCCGCGTCGCTGCTGCGGTCGGAATGTGTGCTGCCGTTGCAGTCGTGATCCCTGCCGTCTCCGTACTCAATATGTTCCGCTCTGTGTCCATCGCTGCCGAGCCTTCTGACGTATCTAGTTCGTCCGAAGCCGCATCCGAGAGCGCCGACGCATGGGACCAGCTCTTGACCGACGCGAGCAACAGTGAATTTGCCTCTGTCATCGAGCTCGTCGCAGAGGAAAAGGCCGCTTTGGAAGAAGCCGCTGCTTCTGAGGAGGCCGCCGAAAGCGCCTCGGCCTCTTCCGAGGCAACTGCTGAAAGCGCCCCTGCATCCAGCACTTCTGCTGACAACAACTCTTCCAGTGCAGCTTCTTCCTCCAAGGCGGCATCCAAGGCATCCTCCACCGGGCAGACTGCCGCACAGGAGCCGACTGCCTCCCATCCGGCTGCTTCCTCGTCTTCCTCTTCCGCTCCCACCCCTCAGAACGAGTGTGACGCACAGCTTGCACAGTATCTTCTTCAGATGGAAAAGCTGCAGAAGAAGTTCCAGTCGCAGCTCTATTCTGTCATCTGCGACGCCTACGATGAGTACATGGAGTACCCCGCCGAAAAGCACAGCCTCGGCCTGAAAGTCTCCATCGTTGTTTCCAAGGGCGGCAAGCTGACCTCCATGCAGAGCGCCTGCGACAAGGAATTCAATGCGCTGCTGTCGGAGATGCGCACCTGCCTGCGGGAGAATGGCCGCGACCAGTCCCTCGCTGACAATGCACAAAAGGCCTACGAGAGCGCCAAGGCTTCCATGGTCAAGGAACTGAAAAACGTGGTCTACAACACTGCCGTCGGAAACGGCAGCGGTGGCTCATGGATACAGTCCCACCGCAATATGGCCTGAGTGCTCAAAGATGATACGACAAAAGCCCTGCGGCACGCCGCAGGGCTTTTCTGCTGTCTGATTTACTTAGGCTGTCGGCCGATATAGGCGAGGATGCCGCCGTCGGCGTACAAAATCTGACCGTTCACGAAGTCGGAGGCGTGGGAGGCCAGGAAGACGCAGGGGCCGACCATATCTTCCGGGTCGCCCCAGCGGCCCGCCGGGGTCTTGGCGGTGATGAACTGGTCGAAGGGGTGACGGCTGCCGTCGGGCTGGACCTCACGCAGCGGGGCGGTCTGGGCGGTGGCGATATAGCCCGGACCCATGCCGTTGCACTGGATGTTGTACTCGCCGTACTCGGAGGCGATGTTCTTGGTCAGCATCTTGAGGGCGCCCTTTGCGGCGGCGTAGGCAGAGACGGTCTCGCGGCCCAGCTCGCTCATCATGGAGCAGATGTTGATGATCTTGCCCTCGTGCTTTTCCATCATATCAGGCAGGACAGCCTTGGAGCAGTTGAACGCGCCGCCCACATGGACGTCGATGACCCGCATGAAGTCGGCGTGGCTCATCTCGACCATCGGCACCCGCTTCATCAGGCCGGCGTTGTTGACCAGGATGTCCACCGGGCCGACCTCGGCCTTGATCTTCGCCACCATCGCGTTGACGGCGTCCTCGTCGGAGACGTCTGCGGCATAGCCGTGAGCGTCAATGCCGGCGGCTTTATAAGCAGCCATGCCCTTCTCAAGGCTGGCCTCGGAAGAGCAGTTGAAGCAGATGGTGGCACCGCACTTGGCCATACCCTCTGCGATGGAGAAGCCGATGCCGTGCGCACCGCCGGTGATGAGGGCGACCTTGCCCTTCAAATCGAAAGCCGATAGATCCATTGTATTCCTCCGTCAAAGTTAAATATTTAGCAAAACGCCCCGCATCGGTCTCCCGATGCGGGGCGTTGTATGGTGTACTTGTTTAGCGCAGGTCGGTGGTAGCGATGTTGTCCATGTCGTCAAACTCCATGTTCTCGCCGCCCATTGCCCAGATAAAGGTGTAATTGGAAGTGCCTACGCCGCTGTGGATGCTCCAGGAGGGGCTGATGACAGCGTCCTCGTTGTGCATCACGATGTGGCGGGTCTGCGTGGGCTCGCCGCACATGTGGAACACCACCTGCCCCTCGGGCAGTTCAAAGTAGGTGTAGATCTCCATCCGGCGCTCATGCGTGTGGCTGGGCATGGTGTTCCAGTTGGAGCCGGGCTCCAGCTCGGTCATGCCCATGCTCAGCTGGCAGGTCTTGAGCACGTCGGGGTGGATGAACTGATTGATGGTGCGCTTATTGCAGGTCTCGACGCTGCCCAGAGGACGGTGATTTGCATCAGCCATCTTGATGAGGCGGGTCTCGTAAGAGCAATGTGCCGGAGCGGAGACCATATAGAACTTTGCCGGATGCTCGGGGTCTGCGGAAGCAAAAGTAACTTCCTTGGTACCCTGGGTGATATACAGGCAGTCCTTATAGCCCAGCTCATACTTCACACCGTCGGCCACCACGATGCCCGTGGAGTCCTTGCCGATGTTGAAGATACCGATCTCGCGGCGCTCGAGGAAATAGTGGGTGCCAAAGTTGGCCCAGACGTCGATGCCCTTGTCGATGGAGACAGTCTCGTGGACAGGCATACAGCCCAGCGTGACCATGCGGTCCACATGGCTGTAGACAGCCACAACTTCATCCGCCTTGTACAGGCCGGTGATGAGCATCTCGTCGCGCATCTCCTCGGTGGTGTAGCGCTTGAAGTCTTTCTGGTTGCAGGAATAACGGATATCCATAGCGGATCTCCTTTCCTGCTTAGCGCTGGATACGGCCGGAACCGTCGCCGCCAGCCAGCTTCTCGACCTCGGAGACAGTCATCATGTTGTAGTCGCCCTCGATGGTGTGCTTCAGAGCAGAAGCAGCAACAGCGAACTCAACAGCATCCTGAGTGCTCTTGCCGTTCAGCAGAGCGTAGATCAGGCCGCCGCCGAAGGAGTCACCGCCGCCAACGCGGTCAATGATCTTCAGCTCGTACTTCTTGGAGAAGCAGTACTCGTTGGAAGCGACATCGTACAGCATAGCGCTCCAGCCGTTCTCGGAAGCGTTGTGGCTCTCACGCAGGGTGATAGCGACCTTCTCGAAGTGGAACTTGTCAGCCAGCTGCTTGGCGACGCTCTTGTAGCCCTCAGCGTTCAGCTTGCCGCCGTAGATGTCGGTAGCCTCAGCCTCGATGCCGAACACGTCCTTAGCGTCCTCCTCGTTGGAGATGCAGACATCAACGTACTCGCACAGCTTGGTCATAGCCTCACGAGCCTCGGCACGGGTCCACAGCTTGCCGCGGTAGTTCAGGTCGCAGCTGATCTTCACGCCGTGAGCCTTAGCAGCCTTGCAGGCCTCCAGGCAGATCTCGACGACATTTGCGCCCAGAGCCGGGGTGATGCCGGTGAAGTGGAACCAATCGACACCCTCGAAGATCTTATCCCAGTCGAAATCGGAAGGCTGAGCCAGCTGGATAGCGCTGTTGGCACGGTCATAGATGCAGACAGAGCCACGCTGAGAAGCGCCCTTCTCGTTGTAGTAGATGCCGACACGGTCACCGCCGCGGGTGATCATGCTGGTATCGACGCCGTAGCGGCGCAGGCTGTTGACAGCGGCCTGGCCGATAGCGTGTGCGGGCAGCTTGGTGACGAAAGCTGCGTCCAGGCCGTAGTTAGCCAGAGAGACAGCGACGTTAGCCTCGCCGCCGCCGAAGGTGAACTCCAGGCTGTTGGCCTGAACGAAGCGCTCGTAGTTGAAGGGCTGCAGACGAACCATCAGCTCGCCAAAGGTAACGACTTTCATAGTGTTTCTCCTTTATGTTTGTATCATCGGATTACCCCGCCGCAGCGGGTCTTGACGGAAAATTCAGGCTCAGGCCTGAACCAGGTGGAATGCGAAGCCGGCGATCTCACCCTCCATGTAGCAGGCGACGGTCTTGCCGTTCTTGACATTCTTGCTGTCGAGGTCGAACTTCACTTCTAATTCCTGTAAAAGACAATCAACCTTTCCGTAGAAAGCGTCATTGTTTGCAGGACTATCAAAGTTATCTCTAATACCTGTTAAAGTATCAATAATCTTGTTAAGTTTCTTTTTACCGTTGTCATTTAAGTAAAGTAAGTAACGGCTACGTTCATTTTCCTGTGGTGTCATTTTCTTTAAGAAAACTTCAATGTTTGGCTTCTCTCCGATAAATCTATATGTAATAGATGGAGAAGCATGGTTGAAAAGTTTCTGAAGATGATAAATATCTCCTGTTTCTTTGTAATAGTTCCATGCATACGTTTTTCTCATAGTCTGAGCACCGATTGAATTTAAACCAATCTTGTGTCCTGCACTTCTAAGTACTCTGTAGGCCTGTTCTCTTGATACAGGTTTGTTTGATGAACTATGTCCAAGAATAAGATATGCTTCAGGATCTTTACCCTTAGTATACTCATTAATAATCTGCTGTAATTCTTCAGGAACTGTAAATACATTCTTCATATTCCTTGTTCCAATAGTAACTTCGATTTCTTTCTTTCCGGTTACATCTTTGTTCTTGAATGCAAGAATGTCCTGGAGCTGGAGTCCTGTTCCAACACCTAATTCGAACATAATATAGTACTTGTAATCAACCTTCTTTAATGTTTCACCGAAATTTTTTAATGTTTCCTGATCTTTAATAGGTGCAACCCAATTCATAAAAGTACCTCCTGATAATACATTGAAAAAATTTAATATCTTCTATTTCTCTTAGATGCTCTTATCTGATTAAGACGTCTGTTAGTCAGAATAAGAACTAAAATAACAACTACAATAATGATGATAACAACCACCAAAGGAACAAAAAATCCCGGAAGTTTAAATGAAGACTTCTTAGAGTTTTTATTAGAAACTGTGGTTGAAGATTCCTTATTTGAAGAATCTTTGCCTGAATTGTTCTTTGCCACTGCAGTTTTGCTATTTTTATTGTTGCCTGTATTATTTGCCGCAGTTGTAGTCTGCTGTGAAGCTGTTGTTGATGCCACGGTTACAGTTGAGTCAGTCTTGCCTGAATCAGATGAATAAACTACTTTTGCAGTACCAACGGATTTGTCGCCATACTTGTAGGTAATGGTAGCAAATGAATCTTTAGTGTAGTTAAATTTTACATCAGATGTTAATTGTGAAAATTTAGCTGTTTTAGGTAAAACAATGTTTGATGTTTTATCTATATATATTGAATCTGTTGTGTTACAGAAAGGTGACTGTAAAGTAACCTTATTGTCAGAATCAAATCTTTTGTCATTGTTAGAAACATTTTGTAAACCAAAATTATTAAAACCATAATCTAATAATTCCTTAGTATCCTTGTATACATTAGTGCCATTAGAGTGCAAAACAACAGCTATAAGAGTCATACCGTTTCGTTTTGCATATGTAACAAGTGTTGTTCCTGACTGGTCTGTAAAACCTGTTTTTCCACCGATAATACCATCATAGTAGTAGCCGCTTGTAGGCCAAACCATCTTGTGACGCTGAATTGCAGTGGCGTCGGTTTTACGTTTGTTATTGTGCTTAATGGTATATGTAGTTGTATTAACAATATCATTAAATACAGAATACTTAGAAGCTGCTCTTGTAATCATTGCCATGTCATAAGCTGTTACATAATGGTTTGGATCATGTAAACCGTTAGCGTTGGCAAAATGAGTGTTAAGGGCACCGGCTTCCTTAGCTCTTTTGTTCATCATTTCAGCAAACTTCTCAGTAGATCCTGCAATGTGTTCACCAAGTGCTGTGGCAACTTCGTTGGCTGACTGTAACATTAATGCATAAAGACAATCCTTTACAGTCATTTTTTCACCTACAGAACACCCCATATTGGCATCTCCATATTGTATGCTGTGAATAGTTGCGTCAGAAAATGTTACCGTTTCATCCATCTTACAATTCTCAATTGTAAGCAAAGCAGTCATAATCTTTGTAATACTTGCAGGGTACATCTTCTTATTACATTTCTTATCATATAAAACAGTACCCATTGAAGCTTCGATTAAAACGCCTATCTGACCATAGACTGAAGGACCTTTAGGCCAGTTAGTCTTTGTTGTCTATATAGGTGTCCGATGATGGCAGGTAGGCTTCGGGCTGATAGTAGTCGTAGT
>ERZ791577.1820-NODE-1820-length-10807-cov-5.084635_pt1 | contig 10807 bp, 6 predicted proteins | sample MGYA00509969_ERZ791577 | MGnify/ENA primary metagenome ERZ791577 (study PRJEB30046, sample SAMN00791917) | human gut metagenome | study: EMG produced TPA metagenomics assembly of the A metagenome-wide association study of gut microbiota in type 2... | reverse complement strand
TCGGCGTCCAGCCTTTGCCTGTGAGGTCAATGTCAGGCGGCATGGGCGGCGGCAGCAGCCACGGCGGCGGAGCTGGCCGCGGACGCTGAACATTTTTTGACCTTAGAGCGAACCACCAGCGCGGCAGATGCGATCTCGTATCATATCTGCCGCGCTGGTGTTATTTTTTGCCTTTTCCTTCTCCGCCCTTCCATCCCTACGAAACCATGCCCTTCGAGATTTTATGCAAAATAACTGATATATTTCAATACATTCTTAAAAAAACTAGGATTTTTTTATTTTCTGTTGAAATTTTGTAAAATCTTTACTATACTTTAGCCATCTTACGTAGCGCACCGCCTGCGAAGGGATGCGTCCTTCAACCCGCACGAAGTGTAAGGAGTATCGTATCATGAAAAAAATCACTCGTCGTCAGTTTCTCACCTCTGCCGGTGCGACCTCTGCCGCACTGCTCCTTTCCAGCCTGCCTCATGCAGCAGCCGCAGACGAGAATTGCCTGCGCAAGGTCACTCCTGCTGCCACCAACTCCAACGACCTGTCCTGGGATATGGCCGAGGAGATCCTGACCCACATTTCTGACCCCGTATTCCCTGCCTACACGGTCAATGTTCTGGACTACGGCGCCGTCCCCAACGACGGCAAACTGGACACCGCAGCCATCCAGCGCGCCATCGACGAGACCAGTGCCCACGGCGGCGGCACGGTCGTCATCCCTTCCGGTGTGTATGACGTCGGTGCCATCACCCTCAAAAGCAACGTCAACCTGCATCTGGAAAGCAAGGACACCGTCCTGCGCTTCACCCGGGACATCACCCCGGCCAACTACCCGCTGGTGTTCGCCCACTACGAAGGCTCCAAGCTGTACAACTGGAGTCCGCTGATCTACGCTTATCAGCAGGAGAACATCGCTCTGACCGGAAAGGGCACCCTCGATGGTCAGGCCGATAAGAACAACTGGTGGAACTGGTCCCGCACCGTCAACCCGGATGGCAGCGTCACCAAGCCCAGCAGCGCCGATGCCAAGCTGCTGCGCAAGATGACCGACAACGGCACCCCCGCAGAGGAGCGTATCTTCGGCGAAGGCCACTATCTGCGCCCCAACTTCTACCAGCCCATCGAATGTACCAATGTCCTGGTCGAGGGCGTCACCATCGCCAACTCTCCCATGTGGGAGCTGAATCCCGTCCTCTGCACCAACTTCACCGCCCGCGGCGTCACCATCGACACCCACGGCTACAACAACGACGGCTGTGACCCCGAAAACTGCAACTACGTCCTGATCGAGAACTGCTTCTTCAACACCGGCGACGACTGCATCGCCGTCAAGGCCGGCCGCAACCGCGATGGCCGTGAGCTGGGCGAAGCTGGTTATCCCACCCAGAACCTCATCATCCGCAACAACACCTTCGCAGACGGCCACGGCGGCATCGCCTGCGGCAGTGAGATGAGCGGCGGCATCAAGAACCTGTTCGCAGACAACAACACCTTCGACAGCCCCACTCTGAACTACGCCCTGCGCTTCAAGACCAATGCAGAGCGCGGCGGCGCTGTGGAGAACATCTATCTGCGCAACTCCAAGGTCAAATCTGTCGGCAACGCCGTCGTCCATGCCACCATGCTGTACGATGTGGGCCGTGACGGTTCCTATCTGCCTCAGTTCAAAAACATCACCATCGAGAACCTGACCAGCAGCGGCGGCGAGTACGGCATCTTCATGGAGGCCTTTGAGGAAGTTCCCATCACCGGTCTGGTGTTCCGCAATGTGAACATCTCCAACGTCGGCACCGACATCCGCGCTCTGAACTGGGAAGCCCCCGTCATGGAGAACGTGACCATCAACGGCAAGACCTACCCCCGCCCCGTGGAAACCAAGATCCTCGGCGTTCCTGTCCCGGGCCAGCGCATTGAGGGCAGCTCCACCCTGCTGGGCGGCGAAGATACCGACCTGAGCAGCAAGTGGCTGATCTCGGACAGCGCCGACGGCGATTACCATTTCTTCCGCATCCGCCGCAGCTATGCTGTTCCCTCTTATCTGGCCGGAAAGTACATCAAGTTCGTCTCCACCGACCGGAGCGGCAATCAGGACACCAGCATCCCCTACAAGGTGCTGCGGAGCGCCGAGATCGCCGGTACCACCAATGATGCCGAGCTGCTGCGTGCCGCCTCCAAGGGTTACATCGACGAGAACGACGCACTCGACCTGAACCGTCCCATCACCAAGCGCGAGTGCGCCAAGATGCTGGGCAAGCTGTGGAATCTGACCGCTCCGTCTGCACCGGTCACGATCTCCGACGTCCCCGCAAGCGACCCGGATTACGGCGTCATCGCCGCTGTGGTCGAAGCCGGCATGATCGAGCTGAAAGACCCCACCAGCGCCATCGCACAGGGCACTCTGTACAACGCCGGTGTCACCAGCTCTGAAAGCTCCAAGCGCACTGCTTTCCTGCCCGATGCCACCATCGACCGCGACGAGATGGGCCACATCGCTCTGCTGTCCTGCGGCGTGCCTTATAACGAGACTCTGGGCACTCAGCCGAAGTTCGACGACGCCAGCCAGATCGAGTCCGTGTACAAGTCCAACGTGGGTGCCAGCGCCTACTTCGGCTTTATCACCGCCAAGACCGGCAACAGCTACCTGCCCAAGGAAAAGACCACTCTGGAAGATCTGATCCGCATCGTGGAGCGCATCTCCGACTTCTCCAACAAATAATTTTTTCAGCCTCCTCCTAACTCCTCCCCGCCGGAAGCATTCTGCATGCTCCCGGCGGGGAGTTTTGTATCACTGCTGAAACGACGCACAAAAAGCACCATGCTTCGATTCGAAACATGGTGCTTTTTGCTTTGACCTCTCCGTCTGGCCTTGTCAGGCGACAGTGAGACTGAGCGGTCATTTTATTTGATGCAGCTCGAGCAGGGGCTGTAGCCAGCGGCCACAGCTTCATCATAGCTCGAGAACAAAATCTGGTTCTTCTCTGCCGGGAGGTTGGCGCAGCTGGGCAGATGGAACTTTTTGCTGTTCACGTTGCCGATGTACGCCTGCTGGGCCGCGCTGGACGCTGCCGGGGCGGTGGGGTTCAGCTCAGCGTCGGTAGCGAAGTGTTCCGTTGCCACCGTGTAGTTCTGGCCGTCACTGGAAACGGTGATCGTCCCCAGCAGGTCGGTGCGGTAGACGCCCACACCGGCGTCCCGCAGGATGCTCAGGGTCTCCTCGTGGGGGTGGCCGTACTTGTTGTTGGCCCCGCAGGAGATGATGCCCATCTCGGGCAGGACAGCGTTCAGGAAGACGTAGCTCGTCGAGGTGCTGGAGCCGTGGTGGCCCACCTGTAAGACATCCACCTTGAGGTTCGCGCCGCTGTTCACGAGGTCGCGCTCGGCGTCGGCCTCCATATCACCGGTGAGCAGGAAGCTCGTCGCGCCGTAGTCGATGCGCAGGACGATGGAGGTATCGTTGGTGTCATCGTACTGCGCCACAGGGCCAAGCATGGTCACAGTGGCGCTGCCCAGCGCCCACTGGGTGCCTACGGCAGGCACTTCGACCTGTAAGTTCTGCTGCTGGGTGTACTTGACGAAATCCTTGAAGCACTTGGTGGAGGCTTCCGTCACGGGGCTGTAAACGTGGTAGGCCGGGAAATAGGCCAGCGCAGCGGCCAGACCGCCCACATGGTCTTCGTGAGCATGGGAGCAGAAGACATACTCCAGCTGCTCGACACCCTGACTCTGCAAGTAGGAGACTACCAGACTGCCGTCGTCCACATTGCCGCCGTCATAGAGCATGAACTGTCCGTCACACTCCACCAGCACGCTCAGCGCCTGCCCCACGTCGATGAAGTGCATCTGGAAGGCGGCGTCCTGCCCGTCGGAAGGCATCGTTTCGGTCTGAGAAACTGCCGGGTCCGGCATGACGCCGCCGCTGCCTCCCGGGACGATGGAAGAGGTATCACAGCCCACGAGGCCCAGCGCAAGGGCTGCGGCCAGCGCCAGCGCAGCGAGGCGGCTCATGAGCGTTTTAGCGGTCACTTTTTCTTTTTTGAAGTTTTCCACGATGTATTCTCTTTCTGTTGATTACTTTTCGGTTTATGCGCAGGAGCCGAATGGGGCGCAAAACGTGCGCCGGGACTGGGCTGACGGCCTGCCGGGCTGCGGCCCGCCGGGGCGGTGGAGCGGCTCTGGGGCTTGCCGCCCTTGCCTCTGGGCCGGACGGTGTAGGTGCCGTCGCCGTGGATGGTCACATCGGCGGCCTCGGCTCTGCGGGCCGAACGCTGGACCGCAATGCGGCCCTCAGCGGGAACCAGCAGGGGGATGAGGTCTTCGCGGTGGGTCATTTTCAGCGCCTTGATGACCTTTTCGGCATTGCGGGGCTCATAATACTGAAGCAGGGCGCGCTGAAGTGCCTTGCCCTCAGCGGTCTTTTCCACAAACACCGGCTTCAAAGTGTAGGGGTCGAGGCCGGTGTAGAACATACAGGTGCTCACGGTGCCGGGCGTGGGATAAAAATCCTGCACCTGCTCGGGACGCATATGGTTCTTGTAGAGGTATTCGGCCAGATAGACGGCATCCTTGAGGGTGCTGCCAGGGTGACTGGACATGAGGTACGGCACGAGGTACTGCTTTTTGCCCGCCTTCCTGCTCAGCTCGTAGAACTTATCCTTAAACTTGTTGAAGGTCTCGATCGGCGGCTTGCCCATGTAGGCGAGGGTGTTGGGGGCGCAGTGCTCCGGCGCAACTTTCAGCTGGCCGGAAACGTGGTACTCCACCAGCTCCTTAAAGAAAGTGTCATCGGGGTCGGCCATCAGGTAATCGAAGCGGATGCCGCTGCGGATGAACACCTTCTTGACGCCGGGCAGCTCCCGGACGCGGCGGAGGATTTTCAGGTAATCGCTGTGATCCACGATCATGTGGGAACAGGTGGTGGGGGCGAGGCAGTGCTTGCCGCCGTTGCACATACCCCGCAGCATCTGCTCGCGGCAGGATGGGAAACGGAAGTTGGCGGTGGGGCCGCCGATGTCGTGGATGTAGCCCTTGAAATCCGGCTCGTGGGTCATCCGCTCTGCTTCGGCCACGATGCTGTCGGCGCTGCGGCTGGTGACGCGTCGGCCCTGATGCAGCTGGATGGCGCAGAAATTGCAGCCGCCGAAGCAGCCGCGGTTCTGGATGATGGAGAACTGCACCTCGCGGATGGCAGGCACACCGCCCATGGCCTCGTAGATCGGGTGGTAGCGGCGGGTGTAAGGCAGGGCGTAGACCTTATCCAGCTCCCAGCGGACAAGGGGCTTTGCGGGGATGTTCTGCACGAGGTACTTCTCGCTCTGCTTCTGGACGATGATTTGGCCGCTGACGACGTCCTGATTGTCCATCTGGATGCGGCAGGCTTTCGCATAAGCCACCTTATCGGAGGCGACCTTCTTGAAGCCCGCGCACTCCACATACCGCTCGGGCAGGTGGTCGAAGTCGGTCAGGTAGCAGGTGCCGTCCACATCGGTGATGCTCTCCACCGGCTCCCCTGCCGCCAGACGGCGGGCAATTTCCACGGTCTGGTGTTCCCCCATGCCGAAGCTGATGATGTCCGCGCCAGAGTCCTCGGCGATGCTGGGCAGGACGGTGTCCAGCCAGTAGTCGTAGTGGGCAAAACGGCGGAGCGATGCTTCCAGACCGCCCAGAATGACGGGCAGGTCAGGGTATGCCTGCTTGGCAAGTCTGGTGTAGACGGTGGCGCTGCGGTCGGGCCGTGCGCCGCCCTTGCCGCCGGGCGAATACTCGTCCTCCGCGCGGGGGATCTTTGCGACGGAATAGTGACTCACCATGCTGTCCACATTGCCGCCGCCGATGAAGAAGCCGTACTTCGGCTTTCCGAACCGCTTGAAGTCCTCGCAGTCGGTGTAGCGGGGCTGGGCCAGCACGCCCACCTTGTAGCCCTCGGCTTCCAGCAGGCGGCTGATGATGGCGGTGCCAAAGCTGGGGTGGTCCACATAGGCGTCGCCGCCCACCACCACGAAGTCCAGCTGGTCCCATCCCCGGGCCTCCATGTCGGCCCGGCTGATGGGGAGAAATTCGGTGTAATGTTCCATAGTTATCCTTTTTCTTTCATTATGCCTGCCCTATACAGCAGGACTCTATCGCTTCCGAAATCAAAAATTCTATTCATCCAGCGTGAGCCTGTCCGGTACGCCAGTGGCTTCCCTGGTAGGGGAGCCAGCAAAGCCGTCCGGCTTTGACTGAGAGGTTATTCATCCGGCTGATTCATCTGCATTTCCAGCCACTGCTGGCGGCTGATGAGGACAGCGCGGGGCTTTGCGCCTTCGTAGGGGCCGATGATGCCCTTTTCTTCCATCTCGTCCATGATGCGGGCGGCGCGGGCATAACCCAGCTTGCAGCGGCGCTGCAAAAGGCTGGTGGACGCCTGACCGGCGTCGATGACCACCTCCACGGCCTGCTTGAGCATCGGGTCACTGCCGCCCTCCTCGTCGGAGTCGGCAGAACTGCTGCCCTTCTTGCCGTCCTGGATGGCGTGTTTTTCCATGGCCTCGATCATGGCTTCGTCGTACTGGACGGTGGCGCTCTTCTTGATGAAGTCCAGCACACGGCTGATCTCCTCATCCCGCACAAAGGTACCCTGGATACGGGTGGGCTTGGGTGCGCCTACGGGCATGAAGAGCATATCGCCCATGCCCAGCAGCTTTTCGGCACCGGCACCGTCGAGGATGGTGCGGCTGTCCACCTGACTGGACACGGCGAAGGCGATGCGGCTGGGGATGTTGGCCTTGATGAGGCCGGTGATGACGTCCACGCTGGGGCGCTGGGTCGCCACGATGAGGTGCATACCGGCGGCGCGGGCCTTCTGGGCGATGCGGCAGATGGAGTCTTCGACATCCTTGCCGACGACCATCATCAGATCGGCCAGCTCGTCGATGATGATGGCGATATAGGGCATCTTCTCGAGGTTCGGGTCCGTTGCAGCCAGCTTATTGAAGGACTTGATGTCGCGGACGTTGTTCTCCGCGAAGAGGTGGTAGCGGCGCTCCATCTCCTGCACTGCGCCGCCCAGTGCGCCGGCCGCCTTGCGGGGCTCGGTGACGACGGGCATCAGCAGGTGGGGGATGCCGTTGTACTCAGCCAGCTCGACGACCTTGGGGTCGATGAGCAGGAGCTTGACGTCCTCGGGGCTGGAGCGGAACAGCAGGCTCATGATGATGCTGTTGACGCAGACCGATTTACCGCTGCCGGTGCTGCCCGCGATGAGCAGATGGGGCATCTTGCACAGGTCGGCCACCTGGGCCACGCCGGCGATGTCCTTGCCCAGCGCAATGCCCATCGGCGAGGTCATCCGCAAAAAGCTCTGGCTCTCGAAGACGCTTCGGATGTAGACCGGCGTTTTCTTATGGTTCGGCACCTCGATGCCCACGGCAGGCTTGCCGGGGATGGGAGCCTCCATGCGGACATCGGCCACCGCCAGGTTCAGGGCGATGTCGTCCGCCAGCGAAGTGATGCGGCTTATCTTGACGCCCGCCATGGGCTGGACTTCATACCGAGTGACCGACGGGCCGCGGGAAATATCCAGCACACGGGTGCGGACGCCGAAGCTTTCCAGCGTATCCACCAGCTTCTGGGCGTTGGCTTTCAGCTCGTCTTCTGCTCCGGAGTCGCTTTCCTCCGGGGCGCGCTCGAACAGCTCGATGGACGGGTACTGATACTGGAAACTCTCCTCCGTCTCGGCCTCTTCGGCGGGGGCGTTCGCAGCCTGCTCCTCGGAGACAGCAGGCTTTTCCATGGCGGCTGCCACCAGCGTGTTGAGGTCTTTTTCCTCCACCGGGTCGCTGGTGATGCTGATCCAGCCGTCCTCATCCGGCTCAGAGCGGAACGCCACAGCATTCTCGGCGCTGACCGGCTGCGGGGCCGGTTCCGGAGTCGGGGTCAGATCATAGAGCGGGATGCCGAAGGAGAGCGGCGGCTCAGGCGCAGGCTGCTGTTCCGGCTCTTCTGCCGGGGCAGCGGGCGCAACGGTAGGTGTCACCGTCGGCTCGGGCTGGGCCGTGAAGAAGTCCTCAGCGGCAGTATCCACAGCGTCCGGGACGATGGGCGTCACGGTGGCGCGGATGGGCGCACGGCGGAGCGGATCCATGCCGAAGGTGCCGCCGGGGCCGAGGATGATGGGCTCGATAGGCTCACTGCCGCCCTCGGTGACGGTGGTATGGTCAGGGCCTAAATCAATATCAAAGGGCGCACGAGGCCGGGACTTTTCCACCTGTACGGGGGCAGGCTCGGGCTGAGGCGGGGTCTGCGCTTCCGGTGCGGGCGCAGGGGCAGGCTCCGCCTGTTCGCCGCCCTGCATCACCTGATGACCCCAGTGGAAGACGCCAGCCAGCCAGCCGGGAGGCTGGATATGGAAGGCGGGCGCGGCAGGCTCTTCGCCGCCGCAGCAGTCCTCGCTCACTTCGTCTTCCGGCAGGTCGTCGTCATAGGCCTCGTATTCCTCCGCCTCGGCCTCCTCGGCGGCGCGTTCTGCCAGACGCTCAGCCCGGCGGGCGGCATTCTGCTCGTGGACGGCAAGGCCCTTTTCGTGGACGCTGCCGCCCACATTGCAGAGCCACTGCCAGCACTCGGCGGGCGTAACGTCGAAAATGTACAGGCTGGCGCAGGCCGCCAGCGCCGCCATGACCAGATTGGCGGCGGGTCTGCCGCAAAGCAGCAGGAGCGTCCCGCCCAGCACAGCGCCCAGCGCACCGCCCGAGAGCCATGCGCTCATACCATTATGATAACAGGCAGCGGTCATCTGCGCGGCGGTCTGGTCAGTGGGGATGTCAGAAAAGACGATGACCGTGCCGCTGGCGAAGATGAGCCCCAGCGCAAGCTTGGCGATATGGGGCAGCAGGTCTTCGCCCCGGGTGTAGAGGATAGCCAGATAGCACAGCGCTGCGCCCAGCACGAAGCTTCCGCAGCCGAACACGCCGAACAGGACATCGTGCATCGTGCGCCAGGCCGAACTGCCCGGCACGAAAGCCAGCGCCATGAGCACCAGCCCCGCAAACAGGGTGATGAGCCCCGCGGGCATCCGGTCCTGTGTCCGGTTCTTGCGGCGCGAGGCTGTGCTGCGCCCGGAGGTCTTGCGTTTTCTCTTTGCCATGTTTCCTAAAACCCGTTCCTTATTTTATATCATGAAGCAGGGCGCGCTCAGGGCGGCTCTGTCGGTGACGATGGAAGAATTTCGATACTACTCGATTCTTTCATTGTACCACGGGAAAAGTCAAATGGCAATTTATTTCCCCTCGATTTCTCGGTAGAGCCATGCCAGCGCATCCGACAGCCCGCCCAGCTCGTCGATGAGCTTTTCCCGCACGGCTTTTCGGCCATCCAGCACGGTGCCGACGTCCATGACCAGCTCGCCCGTGCGCATCATCAGCTCAGTATAACGCTTCTCCGAGATGCCGCTGTGGGACGCCACGAAGCCGGTGATGCGCTCCTGCATCTGCTCGAACCAGCGCATAGTCTGCGGCACGCCCAGTATCATGCCGGAATGGCGGACGGGGTGGACCGTCATGGTGGCAGTAGGCACGATGAAGCTCCGCTGGGCGCTGACGGCCAGCGGGATGCCGATGGAGTGGCCGCCGCCCAGCACCAGCGTCACCGTGGGCTTGGTCATGCCGGCGATCATCTCTGCGATGGCCAGCCCCGCCTCCACGTCGCCGCCCATGGTGTGCAGCAGCACCAACAGGCCGTCCACCTCCTGAGACTCCTCGATGGAGGCCAGCAGAGGCAGGACGTGTTCATATTTGGTGGTTTTGGTGCCGGAGGGGGCCTGCCCGTGGCCCTCGATCTGGCCGATGATGGTAAGGCAGTGGACGGTGCCGTGGTCGTTGGTCACCACGGAGGAGCCAAGGTCCACGATCTGGCGGACCCGGCTGTCCTCCTCTTCCTCTTGTGCGGGCTTGGTGGGTTCTGTGTTCATGGCTGCGCCTCCTTTTCTTCCGCCTTAGTCTGCGCCGGTGGAGAGCGGGCTATACACCCTTGTGTTTCAGGTGGTACTGCAGTATACTGAGGTCATATAAGGAGGTGCGACATATGAAGCTCTATTTCAAGCAGCGCTTGTTCTCGTGGTTTGACAGCTACGATATCTATGACTACGACACCGGCGATGTGGTGTATACGGTGGAGGGGCAGCTGGCCTGGGGTCACTGTCTGCACATTCTGGACGCAGACGGGCGGCACATCGCCACGGTGAAGCAGCGGGTACTGACGTTCCTGCCGAAGTTCGACCTGTATCTGGGAGACGCCTGCATCGGCACCATCTGCAAGGAGTTCACCATCGTGCGCCCACTGTTTACGCTGGACTTCAACGGCTGGCAGGTGGAGGGGGACTTCATGGGCTGGGAGTACGAGATCACAGACGGGCAGCGGCAGGTGGCCGCCATCTCCAAGGAGCTGCTCCACTGGACGGATACCTACGTCATCGACGTGGCCGACGGGCGGGATGGGCTGTGCGCCCTGATGGTGGTGTTGGCCATCGACGCCGAAAAATGTTCCCGCAACAGCTGAGAGGGCTTGCAGTTTTCTGCGAATTCTGCTAAAATAAGACCTTCAGATACCAATTCACAAAGGAGTTTTTCACTATGACCTATACGTATATCCCCAAGGGCGTCTGTTCCCGGAAGATGACGGTGGAGCTGAACGACGACCACACCATTCAGGCCGTCCGGGTAGAGGGCGGCTGCAACGGCAATCTGCAGGGCATCAGCCGTCTGGTGGTGGGCATGGACGCTCAGGAGGCCATCCGCCGGATGATAGATATTGAAAATGAGGAAGATTATGAAGAAAA
>ERZ791577.1815-NODE-1815-length-10818-cov-5.218526_pt1 | contig 10818 bp, 6 predicted proteins | sample MGYA00509969_ERZ791577 | MGnify/ENA primary metagenome ERZ791577 (study PRJEB30046, sample SAMN00791917) | human gut metagenome | study: EMG produced TPA metagenomics assembly of the A metagenome-wide association study of gut microbiota in type 2... | reverse complement strand
CAACAGCTATTTCCGCAAGCAGAACGATGAAATCTTCCAGGCAAAAGGCATACATGTGCCGTGTACACGCAAGGAAACACTTCAGCGACTGGCAAACTATGTGGTTGCGGATGCCTACTTCTCCAAATCCACCTTTGTGTATGGCGCATTTGAAATGGGATTTCATGTAATCAGCCGATTTAGAGATGACGCCTATTTCCGTTATCTCATCACGGAAGAGCCTACAGGTAAAAGAGGGCGGCCTAAATTATATGACGGGAAAATCGAGATGGAGCACTTGGAAGAGGACAGATTTGAAATCGTCAATTTGGAGAATGGGCAAGGACGTATTCTTTCAGCGGTAGTGCATTCACGTTCATTGAATAGGAATATACGGTTGTGCATTCACTTTTTGTTCTTTAAGTGCCCGGTTGTCAATAGCATCTCAATGGGATAGGGTTGGTATCTCAAAGGGATAGGTTTGTAAAGTCAATGGGATAGAGGTGTTGTCTCAATGGCTTTGCGGCCGTGTCCCATTGGCTTTTTTGTATCCCGTATCAGGGATGTTGCTGATAGGTTAGGGCTCAAAGGGCGCATCTTTATGTATGTTTCTAAAACTTTTTCTGTAAATAACGTTTATACCCCTCTTGTCTGTAGAGTGATGTAAATATTATTTTTCTAAAAATGTTTCTTTGAAAGCGTAAAGATGCGCCTTTTGCGCCCTAGGATTTTTACCGGGGAATTTTCCTGATGCCTTAACATGTGGATATACAGTTGTTTGTGTGGTTCTTCCCTCTTCGGCTTTTTGGGGTCTTTGGGGGGCGATATAATGGGTCCTTACCCACGTTTACGTGATCCGAAAGCACTAAAACCAAGTGCATTTCGCATGATTTCATGAGCTAAAAGCCGTTTTTTCTGTGTGATTTCCTATCGGGGCCAAGATGATGTTCATCGTTTTTATTACGTGCGAATGTACTCGTGGAGCACTTGTTTCAAGTGCGTGTGGTGACACGTTAGGCCACGTGGTGGGCCACATGAGCCAAGAATGGATATCGACGTATTATTAACGTATGCGATCCCCCTCGTGAAAAAAAACTTGAAAAATAATGCCCGATAAATTTGGACCGTATGTTTTATAGCATTACTTTTGCACCCGCATTCGAGAGAGAACGGCGCTTCAGAAATGATGGAAACGTGGAGGTATCCTTGGGTAGGGGATGAGGTTGGCTAGGCCAAGCGATAATTTCCAACCGCCCGGAGATCGGCTTGAGAAAAAAAACTTGAAAATTTTTCATCGAAAAATTTGGAGGTTAAGAAAAAGTCCTTACCTTTGCAGCCGCAATCGAGAAACGATAGCGAGAGGGTTCTTTGAGAGATTTACATAATTCAACAAGTAGTACAAGTATTAGGAAAAGAAATTTTCCGGATCGATACCGTCAAAAGAAGTATGACTTTGGACTACGATAAACGGATTCCGGAGCGAGGATATGATAAAACAATTTAAACAACGAAGAGTTTGATCCTGGCTCAGGATGAACGCTAGCGACAGGCTTAACACATGCAAGTCGAGGGGCAGCACAGGTAGCAATACCGGGTGGCGACCGGCGCACGGGTGAGTAACGCGTATGCAACTTGCCTATCAGAGGGGGATAACCCGGCGAAAGTCGGACTAATACCGCATGAAGCAGGGATCCCGCATGGGAATATTTGCTAAAGATTCATCGCTGATAGATAGGCATGCGTTCCATTAGGCAGTTGGCGGGGTAACGGCCCACCAAACCGACGATGGATAGGGGTTCTGAGAGGAAGGTCCCCCACATTGGTACTGAGACACGGACCAAACTCCTACGGGAGGCAGCAGTGAGGAATATTGGTCAATGGCCGAGAGGCTGAACCAGCCAAGTCGCGTGAGGGATGAAGGTTCTATGGATCGTAAACCTCTTTTATAAGGGAATAAAGTGCGGGACGTGTCCCGTTTTGTATGTACCTTATGAATAAGGATCGGCTAACTCCGTGCCAGCAGCCGCGGTAATACGGAGGATCCGAGCGTTATCCGGATTTATTGGGTTTAAAGGGTGCGTAGGCGGCCTTTTAAGTCAGCGGTGAAAGTCTGTGGCTCAACCATAGAATTGCCGTTGAAACTGGGGGGCTTGAGTATGTTTGAGGCAGGCGGAATGCGTGGTGTAGCGGTGAAATGCATAGATATCACGCAGAACCCCGATTGCGAAGGCAGCCTGCCAAGCCATTACTGACGCTGATGCACGAAAGCGTGGGGATCAAACAGGATTAGATACCCTGGTAGTCCACGCAGTAAACGATGATTACTAGGAGTTTGCGATAGACAGTAAGCTCTACAGCGAAATGATTTGCCGAATGGCATCTTCAAAATCTTCGCACCAGATGATGTGTTCTTCGTCACGTGGCGGATAAATACGTTCGAATCGGATGACAAGCAGGTTCAGGGTATAGGCTACTTTCTCTACGGTCTGGTGCAGTTGTATGGCAAAGGGGTGGGCGGCGTCTACCAGTAATTGAATGTTATGTTCCCGGCAACAGCGCTCCAAATCCAGTTCGTCCATGGCACCTTGCAGGCGGATACCGTGGTGCATAGTTACTTCCTGTTCGTCTCCTTTAGTAGAGTAGTAGAATGGTTTTCCAGCTTCTTCAAGGGTACGTGCAGCGATGCGTCCTTCGGTGGTTCCACCTAATATTAATATCATTACTTTTAGGTTTTAGTTGAACAAAATGTGATAATGTGATAGGGTGATAAAGTGATAGTGGGATAACACTCCGTGATATATAATACAGCTACTTTATCACCCTATCACATTATCATTCCCTTCTTATCTGCGGAAGAGATGTTTGAATTCATGGGCATAGAGCCGGGAAAGGCCTTCGCGGTTGTCGATGGCTTCACCTACGACAATCATGGTGGTGAGCGTCAGGTTGTTCTCTTTCACAATCTTTGCAAGGTCCTTCAACTCTCCTCGATAGATGCGCTCGTCCTTCCAGGTAAGGTGGTAGCAAACGGCAACAGGGGTGGTTTCGGGATATTCCTGTAAGAGCTCTTCCTGCACCTGTTCGGCAATGCCGGCGCTGAGGAAGATACACATGGTGCTTTGCGAGCGTGCCAGCAGGTGGAGCTGTTCGCGTTCCGGCATGGGGGTGCGTCCTTCACCGCGGGTAAGGATGATGCTCTGCACTTTCTCAGGAATGGTAAACTGAGACTTCAGCGCAGCGGCAGCAGCCTGGAAGGAAGAAATGCCCGGTGTGATGTGATAACTCATGTGATGCTGGTCGAAATAGTTCATCTGTTCCTGAATGGCACCGTAGATGCAGGGGTCGCCCGTATGCAGGCGAACTATGAATTTGTCTTCATCATAGAATTTCTTCATCAGTGCAAACTGTTCTTCCAAGTCCATAGAGGCTGAGTTGCGGACGGTAGCACCCGGTTTGGCACAGAATGTCAGTTCGCGGGGGACGAGACTGCCGGCGTAGAGGATAAGATCTGCCTTCTCCAGCATTTGCCTTCCACGCACGGAGATAAGGTCGGGATTACCCGGACCAGCGCCGACGATTTCGATGTGCCCTTGACGTAGGTATCCATTCTCGATGGCGATGGCGAAGGTGGATTTATTGCTGAGACCTTTGTATTTCTCGGCATATAGCACACCGTGATGCGATGAGAGTATGGCCGCTGCTTCGCATACACTGGGCGTGCCCATGTACTTTTGTACGGTGGTGCTGGGATTGGGAACTTCTACCTGACTCAGTTCTTCGGCCGTATAGAAGCGGACGTCGACCAGTTTCTGTAATTTTTTTATCACTTCTACGTTGCGTTTCACATCAATGGTGGCTACTTCTTTGATGGCTTGCCCACAGATGTTTTTACCGGGTGCGCCTACAACGAGATTGACGAATAGTTCTTCGAATTCGGGGGGATCGAGTGCGAGCCCGAGGCCGACATGCAATATTCTAGGAATATACTGTATGTGGGCTATTGCGGGGTCGAAGAACATAAAGGGACTGACGATAATCAGCAGTTTGTACTGGCTGAGATCCATGTCGCTGCGATGGTAATAGACGTCGACGTGTTGGGGGCGGGTACGTTCCAGGTAGTCAGTGCCTTCATCGCGGATTTCGAGTAACAGGGCGGTACGGTATTTGTTGACGAAGAGGTTAATGATGACGTTGAATTCCTTGGTTCTCTCGTTGTAATTGGTGCCGTCCCTCATTTGAAGTATGATACTGTTATCATCCTCATCTTCATCCTCTTCATCCTCATCGTACTCTTCATCCTCGTCCTCGTCGTACTCTTCATCCTCATCTTCGTCGTACTCTTCATCCTCATCTTCATCCTCGTTGTACTCTTCGTCCTCATCTTCGCCGTACTCCTCTTCTTCTTCATTGTAATCTTCCTCCTCATCGCTTTCTTCTTCGTCGTCGAGGAGTTCTATATTTTTATAGTATGCGTGCGACATACCTACCAAAACTTCCCAACCGAACTCTTGTCCGAGGGTGTCAAGAGCCCATAATCCGCTATTGTCGCTCAAGGTACTGATGACGGGATTCGCCCCTAAGATGTGGGCGACATCTTGGGTGATTTTATTGGCTTGCCCGATGTGACCGGACAATACGGATATGGCATTGCGTCCCATGCTGTCCACGCAGATCACGGCCGGGTCGGTATGCTTATCTTTTACATGGGGGGCAATGGTGCGGACACAAATGCCCATGGCACAAATGAAGATGAATGCATCATATTCGTCGAAATTCTCTTCTATGAAATCGGAAAGGGATGAGATATAAGTGCAACCGGGAAAGTGTTCGAGTGTGAATATTTCAGAGTCGTTCATTTCTTGGTGCAGTGTCTCGGCCAGGGTGAGGCTGTTGCCTGTTACTAAAAGGATAGCTGTCTTCATATCGTTGCTTTCATTATTTCTATAGGGTTAAAATTGTTGATGATGATACGCAGGGAGGAATGTAAGGTCATTCCTGCGGCATGAACTCCTTGACGAAATAGCTCCTTACTACTTTCGGACACGGAGTTGAAGACGATGCAACCGCCGGGCTGCAATACTTCTTTCAGGCGTACCAGTATATTTTCTAATTTTCCACCGTGTCCGCCGATAAAGACAGCGTCGGGGCGGGGGAGAGCTCCCAGATCAGTTTGCAGGAAATCTCCGATTAAGGCTGTGATTCCCGGCGCACCGAAACGGCGGGAGTTGATGCGCATCAGGTCTTCTCCTTCGGGACGTATCTCGAACGAAACAACCGTAAGATGCGGGAATTGCAGGCGGGCTTCGATGGAGACAGAACCTGTGCAGAAACCTATATCCCAAAAGACACGGCGGCGATTCAGTTCCAATGCCTGCAAGGTAAGGAGGCGGATCGGAGCTTTGGTAATCATGCGGGCACGTCCGTCCAAGTGGGCAAATTGTTCATCGGGAAGACCGAAGGGGCGGGGCTGTTCAGTTATAGAGGGCTGACTATCTATAGAGAAGAAAGCTTCCTTGCTATGGGTGTCGTAGCTTACCGTATACGGGTGTCGTAGCTGATCGTCTATGGGTGTCGTAGCTGACTGTCTACGGGTATCGTAGCAGAGCAGCAAGTTATTCGGATGCTCAAATGTCTCTTTTTCAGCTTCTTCAAGACTCATCCGACGAATGCGCTCGCGTTCGGGATTGCCGAGGTGTTCACCGATGTACATCGTGTAATCGATGTATCCGTATTCCAACATTCGCGCGGCGATAGTGGCAGGGGTATGCTCCCGATCTGTCAGTACACCTATTTTGTGAGCACGTTCTATGAGTGCTTTGTCCAGTTCCTGCCACGGGCGTCCTGTCAGAGAGACGGTACGCATATCGTTGTAGGGCATCACCAGCCTGTGCGCTAATGTTTGCAGGGAGTTGAAAGCCGGATAGAGACGTATCTTTGCATCGGGCAGTTTTCGTTTTACCGTATTGGCGAAGCCGAAAAACAGGGGATCTCCGGATGCAAATACGACAATAGATGCATCGGAAGCCTTCTTCTCAAAGTCTGCAAAAATGTTTTCGTATTGGGCGAAGACGTTGTCCAGTGGAACTGTTATGGAAATCCATTCCGCACCTTCCGGAAGTAACTTCTCTACAATCTCCCGATGCCGTAAGCCGCCGGAGAATACTTTTCCTTCCCGTATATGCCGCAGCACTTCGGGCGGGAAGAAAGGTTCCCGGTTATCGTCCATGCCTATAATAATAAAGTTTCGTATCATAGCGTATCTATTTACACATCCCGTCCTGGCCTTAACTGTTCCGCATCATTGTAGCACAAGATTGCATTCACCAGCGTTGCAGCCAAATTACTTCCTCCTTTTCGTCCCTCTACTATCAGTTTGGGTATTTCCATGAACGGCTTCACCATGTGCTTGGATTCCTGTACGTGTACAAAGCCCACAGGCGCGGCAATAATACCGCTTGGTGCAGCCTTTCCTTTACGTACCAGATCACAAAGTTCCATCAAAGCCGTCGGCGCATTACCGAATACGAACAAGGCATCCGGATGTTCCTCCACCGCCAGACGTATACCGGCTTGTGTACGGGTGATCCCTTTTTCCGTTGCCATTGCCGCTACCTGTTCATCGGAAAGATAACATTTCACTTCTACCCCCAGCCGTTGTAAAGCTCCTTTGCGAATACCGCTGGCAGCCATCGTCACATCCGTAACAATCGTTTTCAGCCGACCGTCCGTTATTTTCTGATAAAGCTTTTCCACAGCACCTTTGTCCGTATACAACAGCTTTTCCATTTCAAAATCAGCCGTGGTGTGGATGGCGTGCAGCAAAGCCCATTTATGATCCAGAGGAATATTCTTATTCTTTAGTTCCGACTCAATGGTCCGGAAACTTTGTATCATAATGTCCTGACCTATCCCCTTAGTCGGTTGTTCATCCTTATCCGGACGGTTATAATATCCCCGGGGAGTAATGAACTTGCCGTTCCACGCATAAGATTGCGAGTTACCGATCAGGATGACCGTAAACATATCCACTTCTTCGGGATTGAAATCAGCGAGTGTCGTCAGATGCACTTCCTGTTCCTCCCGTCCGGCTTGGCGTACATAACCTACCGGAGTCTCCGGAGCGCGTCCTTCTGCGAGAAACAGCTCTTTCAGTCGATAGAGTTGCCAATACCGCCCTTCGCTTTTCGGATTGTATACAGCCGTTACGAAATCAGCCATGGCTGCCGCACGGATGCGACGCTCGATCCGTTCCCACGGTGTCATCAGATCGGAAAGGGAAATCACACAGAAATCATGTCCCACGGGAGCACCCAGCAGTGAAGCCGCTTTCTGAAAAGCACTGATACCCGCCAAGGCAATCACTTCGACGTTGCTGTTCCGTTCCCGCTTCATCTCGTAAATCAGCGGAGTCATTCCATAAATCCCTGCGTCACCGGAACTGATGACACAAACCGTTTTTCCCTGTTCTGCCAATTCAAATGCCTGTTCCGCACGAGTGCGTTCCCGCTTCATACCCGTATCTATACATTCTGTTTCAGGGTGGAGATAAGGCTGGATAAAACGGAAATAATATTTATATCCCACTACTACATCCGCTTCGCGAACCGCTTCCAGAACCGCAGGCGTAATGTCTTGTTCGCTGCCCGGTCCGATGCCGGCAACTATTATCTTTGGCTGTTTCATATCGCTTATATTTCTATCATGCAAAGATACATTCTATTCTCTAAATTTCGGGTATAAAAGGGTGTAAAAAGGGCTACACCCTTTGCCTGGAATGGTGTAGCCATCCGGGGCAAAAGGTGTAGCCATAAGAGGGAAAGGGTGTAGCTATTTCAGCAACGCCTCAATGTGTTCCATATATAACTTCCGGATAGCGGGTTGTTCGCCTAGTCCCTGCATACGGACATTGGTCTGATAACCTGCCTTTTCCATTTCCGGTTTCCATACTCCGACGATGTCTTCTTTCGTATGATTGCCGCATACCAGCAACAACGGTATCAGTGTCACTTGTTTCGGGCGTGTCTCCTTCAACTGTGCCAGTGTAGCGTCCAGTGTAGGATAACCTTCGATGGTGCTGACGTGGAAGTTTTTCAGTCCGTGGGCTTTCATCATATAGTCCAGCATGGCGTAAGTGGCGGTACTTGGCAATTGATTGCCGTGTCCCACATAGATGACGTCCTCTTTCTTTCCGGGCTGTTCCTGTGTCAGAATTTCGATGACCTTTTCGCAATCTTCCACTGTATAAAGCAATGGATTACCCACTTTTATTTCTTTAAAGAAGGGTTTCACGCTCTCCGCATCGCGGCGGACGGAAGTCATTTCACTTCCTTCAATCAGTGTTGTACTCTGTATCAGTACACGCGAATATCCTTCGCTTCTGAGTTTCAGCAGTGCATCTACCGGACTGTCTTTATGAACGCCTTGCTTCTCCAGCCTGCGCCGAACAATGGGAGAGATATACGCTTCGCGCACTTCAAACTGCGGAAAAGTTTCTTTTGCCTCACGGGTGATTACGTCGAGCGTCAGTGCACGTGTATCAGGGTCCGAACTTCCGTAATGGGTAATGAGAAGGGCAGTCTTCTCCCCCTGTGCAGAGGAGAAGAGGGCCACACTCAGTAAACAAAGAGTGATGAAAAGATGTTTCATGTCAATAATAAGTTGTTATGCGTTAATTCTTTAGTTTTAAAGTCAGACTCACCACCAACATACGTCCCGGTGAGTACAGGGTGAAGTTCTTCGTCAGAGGTCTCATATCCCTCTTGTTGAAGATATTGTCGATACCGATACCGGGTTCCAGGAAGAAACTGCTGAAGCAATCGAAGGAGTGGCGGGTGTTCAGGTTCCAGATACCGTAACCCGGAGCATCTCCGTCGGCATCTCCCGGATAGTAGCATTTGCTTTGCAGACGGCCGTTCAGGTTGAGGTTCATGGTGTAGTCGCCCCATGAATGTGCATAGTTTCCACTGATGGTTGCCGTGTGGCGGATGCTGCGTTGAATGTTTTGCCAGCCTTCTTCACCTTTACCACGGGCATAAGCGTAGGTATAGTTACCATTCAGCGTAAATCCGGCGAACGGATTGCCTGACAAGCTCACCTCAAAACCACGGACGGTAGCCTTTTCAAAATTGATGTATTCTTTCAGGTTCACATTCTTGGTAGATGATAAGTCTGCCAGTTCGGGGAATTCTTCTTTCAGTTGCTGCTGGGCCTCAGCGGACAAATCATTGAATGCGGTTACTTTGGAAGACACCATATCTGTCAGATAATTCAGATATCCCGTAACGGAGGCACTGAAACGGTTGGTGCGGTATTCCATATTGATGGAGTAGTAGTTGCTGTGTTCAGGCTTCAGGTCGGCGTCACCGATGGAGATGGTGTATTTGCTACCCATTTTCTTGAACATGCTGTAATACAATTCGTCTACGCCGGGAGCACGGAAACCAGCTGCATACGTGGCACGTACGTTGAAGTTTCCAATATTGTACATGGCTGCCACTTTCGGGGTGAAACGTCCGCCTGCCTGTTCATGATAGTCATAGCGTGCACCGACGATGCCCGTGAAGTGATCCCACAGTTTTACTTCATGCTGTCCGTAGCCCGACAAAGTATATACTCCCTTGTCTACATCGGCATCGGGACGAACAAGAATGTCCTTGCGGTAGTCCACTCCGAAGACAGTAGTACTGTTGGTGGTGAAACCGAAGATACCTTTCAGTTCGGCATCATGAAATTTCTGTCTTTTGGTGAATGCGTAGTCCCCCGGTTGGTAATCACCGGCCGCCAGCATATATTTGTAGCGCGAAGTATAATTGTTGCCTACATAATCCAATTGGATGGAGGAGCGTTTGTTCAGTCTGTACTTGGCTCCTGTACCCCAGTTGTAGCCTTCGTAATGCGTATTATAATCATTTCCGCCTGTCATGCCGTCACGTTTGGCGGGGCGGTCGGTCATGCGCCAGTAATATCCGCCGTTGGCATAGAACGAGAGTTTTTCCGTAGCATCGTAGGTGAATTGCTGAGAAAAGTTATTCATGCTGTAGCCGATGGAAAGCTGATCGAGGGTTTCAATCAGGTCATCATTCTTGTCTACGGTCAGGCCACTGTTCTGCCAGCCATCCGAGTGATCGTATTTATAAGCAGTGTAAGAGGCGAGCTTTCCTTTGGCAATGTCCAGGTTGAGGCCTTGTGAAAACTGATTCTTTCTTGTATAGCGGCTGTTGGTGGTGAAGGAGATTTCATCTTTCGGCTGGTTGGTGATGATGTTGATAACACCGGCAATCGCATCCGAACCATAGAGCGAAGAAGCAGCTCCGTTCAAAACCTCGATACGCTTCACACGGCTCATGTCTATCTGGCTGATGTCGATATTACCGCTGATATCTCCCGTGACCTTACGTCCGTTAATCAGTATCAGTACGTATTTATTGGAAAGTCCGTTCATCATCAGATACGAACCCATGGCATTCGGGGAGAAGGAGAGAGAGGGAACCATCATGGTCATGGCTTGTTGGAAATCCGTGATTCCGGCACGTTTTATCTCGTTGGCGGTGATGACGGATACCGGTGCCGGAGTATTTTTCAGTCGCTGGTGCGTACCCGTACCGGTTACTACTACAGGATTCAAATCCACAGTTTTATCTACGGAAGTTTCACCTTTATCAGCCTGTGCCCATGCACCGGCAGCGATACTTCCCATTAAGAGAGTCGTTAATAATCTTTGCTTTATCATAAAATTATCGTTTGTTTGGAAATGCAAAGATATGGGGAAGATGAGGGCAAGAAAATACCCACTGATGGGTATTTCTATTGTTAAAAACCCTTGTTTATAGGTATGGACTC
>ERZ791577.1807-NODE-1807-length-10859-cov-2.764532_pt1 | contig 10859 bp, 7 predicted proteins | sample MGYA00509969_ERZ791577 | MGnify/ENA primary metagenome ERZ791577 (study PRJEB30046, sample SAMN00791917) | human gut metagenome | study: EMG produced TPA metagenomics assembly of the A metagenome-wide association study of gut microbiota in type 2... | reverse complement strand
AGTCCAGGTGTAGCTGTCATTAACGACATGATTGTTGGTATTGAAAATAGAGGCGCATAATCAATGTCCTCCGGACGATAGAGACCACACATTTTTACTTTCATAATAATTTACGACCTTTCTATAACCTGTCCGCGAAGCTCCTGCAATACCGCTTTCTTATCTGCACTACGCATCAATGTCTCTCCGATGAGTACGGCATTGGTACCGTTCTGCTCCAACCGCTCGATATCCTGTCTCGTCTTCATACCACTTTCGGATACGAAGAGAATATTCTCCGGCACCATTTCCCTCAACCGCACGGAGTTATTGATATCCACCGTAAAGTCTTTCAGATTCCGGTTATTGACACCGACGATCCTCGCACCTGCTGCAAGCGCCATCTCCACTTCCTTCTCGTCATGGGCTTCCACCAGTGCCGACAGGCCAAGTTCTCTGGCAATCCCCGCGTATTCCGACAGCTGCATGGGAGAGAGAATCGCGCAAATCAGGAGCACTGCATCCGCTCCGATATTTTTTGCCTCATAGATCATGTATTCATCTACCGTAAAATCTTTCCGAAGCAGTGGAATCTTCACTGCCTGACGGATCTCGGTCAGATATTCATTCTTCCCTTGAAAGCACGCCGGTTCCGTCAGAACCGAGATTGCATCTGCTCCTGCCGCTTCGTATTCCTTTGCGATCTGCACATAAGGAAATTCCGGTGCGATCAGTCCCTTGGAGGGTGACGCCTTTTTCACCTCGCAGATAAAGCTCATTCTCTTCTTTGCCAGTACCTGTTCAAAAGGAAAACCCGTATTACTGTCTAACTCTCTTGCTCTGGCGATCTGTTCTGCAAGGGGCAGTGCTTCTTTGGCTGCTGCCACCCGCTCCTTTGCAGAGGCTGCTATCGTATCCAGTATCATCCATTCATCCTGCCTTTCCGTTGTTTCATAATCTAAATCCAGAATCCTTGCGCCGCAGGTCAAAAGTACTCGTAACACTTTATCATGCATTGCTCAGCTTGATAAAGCGCTCGAGCTGTGCCTTTGCAAGGCCTGTGTCGATGACCTTCTCTGCCAGCTTCACACCGTCAGCCATGCTGTCTGCCTTGCCGGCCACATAGAGGGCTGCTGCCGCATTCAAAAGTACCGCGTTACGCTTGGGTCCTTTTTCCCCATTTAAGATAGCTCTGGTGATCTCTGCGTTCTCCTGGGGAGTGCCGCCTACCAGATCCTCCTTCGTGCATCTTACCAGTCCAAAATCTTCCGGTGTGATCACATAATTTTTGAAGGTGCCGTTGTCGATCTCACAGACTGCGGTAGGCGCACTGGCGGAGATCTCGTCCAGTCTGTCCTGTCCATAGACTACCATGCCACGTTTTACACCCAGATTGGACAATACCTTTGCCATAGAAGGCAGCAGGCTTTCATCGTACGCACCCATGATCTGATATACCGGTCCTGCAGGGTTCGCTAACGGTCCTAAGATATTGAAAATTGTACGGATGCCCAGTTCCTTGCGGATGGGACCCACATATTTCATGGCAGTGTGATATTTCTGTGCAAAGAGGAAGCAGATGCCGATCTCTTCTAACAGCTTCCTGCTCTGCTCCGGCTCTATGGTGATATTCACCCCCAGTGCTTCCAGGCAGTCTGCCGCACCGGATTTGGAGCTGGCTGCGCGGTTGCCGTGCTTGGCTACCGGTACGCCTGCCGCAGAGATCACGATAGATGCCGTAGTGGAGATATTGAAAGAATTAGATCCGTCACCGCCGGTTCCCACAATCTCTAAAGCTTCCACGTCCGCTCCAAGTTTTCTGCCGAACTTTCGCATTTCTTCTGCGGAGCCTGTGATCTCTTCGATGGTCTCACCCTTCTGGCTTAACGCGGTTAAGTAAGCGCTTTTTAAAATATCGCTGGCTTCCCCGCTCATGATCTCATCCATAACGGTTTTTGCCATATCGTATCCGATGTTCTCATTTTTTACCAGCTTAGCTACAGCTTCTTTAATCATATTTCTGCCTTCTCCCTTCCGTGTCTGTAAAAAATTAACGATAATCTGTCGTCCGTCCGGTGTCAGTACAGATTCCGGATGGAATTGTACTCCGTAGATCTGTTTTTCCGTCTGTTCTACCGCCATGACTTCGCCATCTTCGGTAACTGCAGTAACTTTCAATTCTGCGGGAATCGTCTGCGGATCCGCTACCAGTGAATGATATCTTGCCACAGTGATGACCTTTTTCATCCCCCGGAACAACACGCTGTCTGTATCTAATGTTGCCAGGGACTGTTTTCCATGCATCAGGTGGGATGCGTAGGTAACGGTAGCCCCCGCCACTTCGCAGATTGCCTGATGTCCGAGACAGATTCCCAAAATAGGTATCCTGCCCCCAAGTTCCCGGATCACATTTTCACAGACACCTGCTTTGTCCGGTCTGCCGGGTCCCGGCGATAATATGATGTGGGAGGGATTCATGGCGCGGATCTCATCCACGCTGCATTCATCATTGCGGATCACCCGGATATCCGGGTTCACACTCCCTACCAGCTGGTATACGTTATAGGAAAAGCTGTCGTAGTTATCGATCAGTAATATCATGCTTCCCTTCCCTCCTGTGCTTTCCAAAGAGCCTGTTTTACAGCTGCTGCCTTCTGGATACATTCTCTGTATTCCTTCTCCGGAACGCTGTCCGCCACAATACCGGCGCCGGATCTTACGAATACTTTTCCATTCTTGGAAAAAGCAAGTCGGATGGCAATGCAGGTATCCAGATTTCCGGTAAAGGAAATGTAGCCTATGGCTCCGCCGTAAATACCCCTCTTATTGTCTTCCAGTTCATTGATGATCTCGCATGCCCGAAGCTTCGGTGCTCCCGACAGAGTTCCTGCGGGCAGGATGGCATCTACCGCATCCAGAGCATCCGCATCCTCTCTGATCACTCCTCTTACCGTGGATCCGATGTGCATGACATGAGAATATCTCTCGATGGACATATACTTTTCCACTTCCACAGTGCCGATCCGGCTGATCTTGCCGATATCATTCCGTCCCAGATCCACTAACATATTGTGTTCGGACCGTTCCTTCTCATCTGCTAAAAGCTCTGCCTCCAGCGCCTTGTCCGCTTCCTCGGTGGCACCTCTTGGTCTCGTTCCGGCTAAAGGGAAGGTATGTAACACGCCGTCCTCTAACTTTACTAATGTCTCCGGGCTGGCTCCCACGATCTCACCATCACTTCCAGAGAAATAGAACATGTACGGAGAAGGATTTGTTGTGCGGAGTACCCGGTAAGCATCTAAGAGGCTTCCTTCCATCTCCGCCTCCAGGCGATTGGATAATACCACCTGAAAAATATCTCCCTCTCTGATGTAATGCTTGGCTTTCTCGACCATGCTGCAATAGGCTGCTTCGTTGAACAGTGGTTGAAAGTCTGTCCGGAGCTTACAGGGAATATGCTCTGCCTTTTCTCCATTCAGCAAGAGTTCCTTCATGTTGTTCAGTTCCCGCTCCGCTCTATGATAATTGATCTCCAGATCATCGGTCTTGATATTCAGGATCAGGATCAGCTTCTGTCTGTAGTTGTCAAAAGCGATGACCTTGTGGAACAGCATCAGGTTCACATCCTGGAAGCCTTCCTCGTCCTTCGCATCCAGTCGCAGGATCGGTTCGCTGTATTTGATATAGTCATAGGAAAAATATCCTACCAGACCTCCGGTAAAGGAAGGCAGTCCCGGAAGCTTGGGACTTTTATTCTCTTCCATGACGCTGCGGATGATCCCTCTGACATCTCCGGAATCCGTCCGGCTGGTCAGTTCCGATTTTATTGTGGTCATACCGTTATAGCAGGTGATCTCAAGCAAAGGATCATAGCCTAAAAAGGAATATCGTCCCCATCGCTTATCCGCCTCCGCGCTTTCCAGCAGATAGACATGACCGCTGACCTTTTTTAAGATGCGCAGCACTTCGATGGGTGTGGTCATATCCGCATACATCTCTGTGCTTAAGGGAATCACTCCGTAATTTCCTTCCGCTGCGATTTTTTTACATTCTTCCAGTGTGGGTGTGATCTTCATTCCGGTACTCCTCCTTAAAATTATTTCTGTTCAAACCTTTTCAGCGCCTCCATTCGTAAAATCGCCTCTTTGAGGCTTCCTTTTACTCATTGGGGCTATCTCGCCAAAGGTACAAAAAAACCGCCCATGACAGAATCTTCTTCTGTCAAGGACGGGTCATATACATTTCCCGCGGTGCCACCTTGCTTCACAATTGCTTGTGCTCTTACAGGATACCAACATATCCCCGGCAACTGACGTATGCCCTCACGTCGCAGAATACTTGAGGTCTTAGGATTCTGTGTGTCCTCTTTGACTGCGCCCTCCGTGGTCCATTTAACAACCTGCGTTCCAACCTTTCTCAGCATCCGGTCTCTCTGTAAGTGCACGAACTGTTTTTATCTCCACATCAATGGTTTTCTTACCGCTGTATTTAATTTTTATTTATATTACTGCTTTAGTGTGGTAACGTCAAGTAGTGATTTTAATCTTTTTTCAAAAAAATCTTTGCGTATTTTATTTTTCTATCTTCCTACTTTGAGGAAAAGCTCACGAATTCCTTCATAGTAACCAATGGTCACCGTGGTACTGTCTTCCTCCTCCCCCGGGAAAGTATACTTGGCAAAATACGGTGTCGTCTCCAACAGCGGATTTTGATCCTCATTTTTTTCAAGACCGGTCAGTTCCAGATATTCCGCATACCGGTCGATCATGGTATCCGTATCGATGTCATCCCATTGCTGTCCGGTCCGGACATAGAATTCATAAATTTTGCCGGTATCCGCATCCAGATAAATATCCAGAAAACGGTTACTCTTATCCGCATTCCTTACGTCCGTAGACAGGCTGATTTTCCATACAGAGAGATTATTTCTCGGCTCCAGCACATCGATGGCTGAGCAGATCACCGCTTCGTAAGAGTCTTCCGACACTTCCTTTACTTCCCCGGGAAGAATTCCCTGCTCCTTCAGGATCTGAATCTCTCTGTTACATGCCTCATATACCGCTTCCTCCTGAATCTGTCCCTCTCCCGGTTGCTGACGATTCTCTACAAACGCATAGGTACCCGTCATTTCTCCGTAGTTTCCTGCCTCATTGTCCACTCTGGTCAGAAACCGCAGTTCACTCTCCGGCAGGGTCTGGCTGCTCAGACATCTTCCCAAAAGATACAGCTTCTGATTGCTGCTCATGCGGTAACGATATCCTTCCGCTCCTTCCACTGCCTCTGTGGTAATACTGTTTAAGAGTCTCTCATCCCTTCTGGCAGCGATCCATTCCGGACCCCACAGAGCCGCAAGAATGACCACAACTGCTACCGTAAAGCCCAAAGAACAGCTCTTCCATCTATTCATCCGCGTTCACCCCCTCGTCCGGAATCAGAAAGCTCATGCAGCTTCCAAAACCCAGTGTACTCTCGACCTTCAGGCGGCTGTGATGCAGTTCCAGAATAGCGGTACACAGTGCAAGCCCCAGTCCCGCTCCGTTATGAGCCCTGGATCTGGATTTATCCACCATATAAAAAGCTTCCGTGATCTTATGAAGTTCTTCCTCGGGGATGCCAATTCCTTCATCCCGTACCTGAAAATAATAACCGTTCTCCATGTGCCTTCCTGTGATCTCCACGGTCTGCCCCTCCTCGGAGGCTTTGATGGCATTATCGGTCAGATTGATCAAAACAGTCTTCAACAGGTTCTCCTCGGCATAGAGTTCTCCCTTTTCCCAGCAGATGTCAACCTTCACCCTGCTGTCTTCTGGGTTCTTGGTCTCATCATAGATTTCCTGCAGATACGAGAAAATACCGGAGACATTTGTGGTCTTACGATCGATCTCCTTACGTCTGGTCACAATGATGTCCAGCAGTCTGAGTGCCATAGTCTCCAGGCGTTTTCCCTCTGTATAGATATAATTGGCACACAAAAAATGCTTCTCATCATCCAATTTACGGGAACGCAGCATATCCGCATAACCGATCATGGCAGTCAGCGGTGTCTTCAGTTCATGGGAAAATGCGGCAATAAAATCTTCTCTGGCTCTGACTTCATTTTCCAAATTCTGAATATTCTGCTCCAGTGCTTCTGCCATATGGTTGAAATCCGCGGTCAGCTGTCCCATTTCATCATTACTGATCTGCTCCGCGCGATAGCTATATTCTCCCTCCGCCATTTTGCCGGTGGCACGGGTCAAAAGTCTGATAGGTCTGGTCAGCCAACAGGCAATCAGCGTCATGACCGCTCCACTGCACAACAATACGATCACCGTAACCTGACGATACATCCGGAATCCTTCCGTCCTCTCCGTATATACCGCAGTTACATTTTTCATGGTCTCTAACGTCAGCAGACGGTCGGACACATTGATCCTGGTCTGTGTCTGGATATAATAGGAATCCCCAGACTGCAATACCCGGTATACTCTCGTATTTTCTCCGTGCTCTTCCCACAGAGAAGTATCCCCGGTAAACCCTTCGCTGGCATACAACACCTTACCGTTCTCATCACTGATCCGCAGCAATCTGTTGCCGTGCTGTCCACTGTTCTCCAGGTATACTCCGATCTGTTCCACCGTTCCGTCCGGAAGCACATCATATTTGGACGGAATATTTAAAGCTGCCGTTTCAAAAGCGAACCTCAAAATACTACTTTCATCCAGTGCCTGTCTGGTCTCACGCTCCATGGAGGTCTGAAACACATAATTTACAAAAAAATAACCGCTTGCTCCGCATGCCGCTGCCATGATCAACATCGTACAAAACAGTATTTTCCAGGAAAATTTCATACATCTCTCCTTTTACCCACTCCGGGTCATGCGATCTCCAGCCGGTATCCCACCTTATAGACCGCCACCAGTTGACGCTCCCATCCCATCTTCTTGCGCAGGCGCTGCACATGAAGCTCTAAGGTTCTGCTATCTCCGTCATACTCTTCGCCCCACACTTTTTCATACAGATTTTCCTTGAACAGGGCAATATTTTTGTTCTGGATAAACAACACCAAAAGTCCATACTCCTTATTGGTCAGCACCACGGGAATTCCTGCCTTGGTCACCATTCTGGCATCCATATCCACCACTACATCCCCGGCGGACAACTGTGCTCCCGTCTTATGGAATCTGCGTAATACGACCTCCACTCTCGCCAGAAGTTCCACGACATCAAAGGGCTTCACCAGATAATCCTCTGCGCCAAGCCGCAGCCCCTTTACACGGTCCTTCACATCTCCCCTGGCTGTAATGAAGATCACCGGGATCTTTAAAGGTCTGATATATTCCATGATGTCAAAGCCATCCACTCCCGGAAGCATAATATCCAGCAAGATCAGATCAAATTTTTCTCTCTCAATGTATTCGATTGCCTTCATGCCATCCTGTACGCTTTTGCAAAAATATCCTGCTGCCGACAGATTCAGATCGATCAGATCACAGATCGGCTTTTCATCATCCACGATCAATATTTTTATCATTATGTCTGCCACCCCCAATAGGCACGGATCTTCGTCACCAGTGCCTCCAGAGTATCCTCCTCCGTACATTCATAATTTGCAGTAAAATCTTTGTCTTTTTCAAATCCGGCAGTCCGCTGATAATACACGGTACACACGGTATCTACCAACAGTTCCCCCAAATCTCCCTCGTAACTGTATTTTGCAAATACCACCAGGTCCTTGAACCCATCGCCGTCCAGATCCTTCCCCTGGATTCCCTTCAGCGCATAGAGATTGTCGTAATCCTCCATAGGTTGGAAGCTCCACACAATATTTCCCTGCTCGTCGATCAGGTAGATCATAAACACATCATATTCCGCCATCCGGTATACTCCGGGCACTACCTTCATTTTCCCCAGCTTTTCAAAATTACGGGTATAGCTTTGTTCCTCGATCACCCGGAAATTATGGCTGAGCAGTTCTCCGTATGTCTCCGCAGTGTAAAGGAATTCTGTGGAACGTCCGTCGCGTACGAAGTTCAGAATACACGCCGGATTTTTATTCATATCAAAGCGGTTGATCTTGTCCGAGATCCGATAGTCTCTGTAAAAGCTGCCATCCTCCTGGAACAGAACATCTCCCACTTTATAAGAATTCTCCTGATAATCTCCTCTGTCATTATGGCACTGGGCAATCAGAATAATATCCGTATCGCTGTCATTGTCCACATCCTGAAAAGATACCGATGCAAGCTTCTCTATGGGCTGCCGTAGTTCCCCCGGATAGCAGTAATTTGCCTCCAGCTGGTCCGTCTTGTACAGAATCTGTCCATTATCATCTGCGATAAAAACTGCCAGTCTGTGATACCTCTTGTCCAATGCCGCATAGAACCATACTTCATCCACTTCGTCCTCCGGCGTATCCTCCGGCAATTTCTGAAGCGGCATGGCAAATACCTGATCCTCTAACAAACGAAATCCATTTTCCTCCAGATCCGTGATCTTCTCTATGTTCTGAAGCCTGGACTGATACCTGACGTACTCTTCCGCCACCGATCCTGTGTTCCTTCTGGCTGCAGTCACAGAAAAAGAAAAGGCGGGAACAAGCGTAAATAAAATCGCAAAGAGCATGATACATGCTATGATCAGCATGTTTTTTCTCTTCCTGTCTTTCGGCATGTTCCCACCTCCTTTGTATCCAATTTGTTCTATCTATACTTGCTTACTTTATATCCGGCAGATCATCGATAATAATATGTCTGGGCTGGCCTGTGATCATGATCGGGGTCAGTTCCGCCTGTATCAGAGGCTCGATATAGTTCTTCATCTCTGCTGTCACGTAATCTCCCTCTTCCGTAATCCAGGAACGGGGAACCTTTTTCTCCAGATTTGCCACCTTATGCACATCGTAGAGATCCGTGGTGCAGATATAGGGATCCTGGGATACTCTTTTCAGGATCACCATCTGACCGGTCTTGCCCTCAAAAGCTGCTTTTACCGCAGTACCGCCTACCTGATAAGCCTCGGTGATATCCACACGGGAAGTCAGATGTCCTGCACAGCGTTGCAGGGTAGACAGTTCGATAGCTCTGGACTTGCAGCCCAATTTCTCAATGATCAGGTCGGACAGATATTTACCGGTACCGGATAACTGCACATGACCGAAGGAATCGGTCTTGTCCGAGTGTGCGGACAATTCGCAGACATATCTGCCGTCTGCCGTCTTGATACCTTCCGATACAGCGATGACGATGGACTGTTTCTCAGCCACCAGTTTCTTTACTTTTTCCTGAAAAACATCCACATCGAAAGGAACCTCCGGCAGATAGATCAGATCCGGACCTTCGCAGTCTTCACTCTTGGCAAGTACTGCCGCACCGGTCAGCCAGCCGGCATTTCTTCCCATGATCTCGATGACCGTCACGCTCTGCATCTCATAGATCAGGCCGTCACGTACCAGTTCCTTGGTAACGGTGGCAATATATTTTGCAGCGCTGCCGTAACCGGGCGTATGATCCGTACCCTCCAGATCATTATCGATCGTCTTGGGCACACCGATAAAACGGATCGGGCTGTCAACTGTCTGGGCATAATCGGAAAGCTTTTTTATGGTATCCATGGAATCATTGCCACCGATATAGAAAAAGGCTTTGATGTTTAATTTTGCAAACTGATTGAAGATGAATACATAAGCAGAGTCGTCATCTTTGTAGTCCGGAAGTTTGTGCCGGCAGGAACCTAAATACATGGCCGGTGTAACTTTTAACCGGTTAAGGGTTTTTTCATCCGGGATCATCTGGGAAAGATTCAGATAACGCTCATTTAAAATACCGAGGATTCCATTGATTGCCCCGTAGCAGGTGTCGTACTTGCCGGACTTTTTTATTCCGGAGATGACTCCGGCGAGACTGGCGTTGATTGCTGCGGTTGGGCCGCCTGACTGTGCGACCATACAGTTTGACTGATTCATATGTAGCTCCTTAAAATGATATAATGTATGTGTACTTCATTGTAGAGGTTTTGGAAAGGAATCGCAAGTGAAACAAATGAAAAATCATAATTTCTATGACAATTGCATGCTGTGTCCGCGCACATGCGGGGCGCAGCGCAGTAAGGGAAAAACTGGAATCTGTGGGGTGACAGAGACATTAAAGGTAGCACGGGCGGCTCTGCATTTCTGGGAAGAACCGTGTATCAGCGGAACAAAAGGTTCGGGAGCCGTCTTTTTTTCCGGCTGTGCCCTGCACTGTGTGTTTTGTCAGAATGAGCCGATTGCACAGGGGACTGCGGGAAAAGAAATCACACCGGAACGGCTGGTGGAGATTTTTCTGGAACTGCAGGAACAGGGGGCGAACAATATCAATCTGGTTACACCGGGGCAGTATGTGCCGCATATCATCCGGGCGGTAGAACAGGCGAGACGGCAGGGACTTGCGGTTCCTATTGTATACAATACGGGAAGCTATGAGAATGTGGATACCATCAAGGCACTGGAAGGAATCGTGGATATTTATCTTCCGGATTTTAAGTATATGGACCCGTTTCTTGCGGCAAAATATTCCCATGCACCGGATTATCCGCAGACAGCAAAGGCTGCAATTGCAGAGATGGTGCGTCAGCAGCCCCGGCCGGTGTTTGCGTGGGAAGAAAAAAGAGGCGAAGACGTGCCGAAGGAAGCCTGCGAGGGAGCTGTGATGAAGAGGGGGGTGATTGTGCGCCAGCTGCTTTTGCCCGGATGTCTGAAAGATGCCAGAAACATTGTCCGGTATTTATATGAAACATACCAGAATAAAATCTATGTGAGTCTGATGAGCCAGTACACGCCGCTAGAACATGTCAGAGATTATCCGGAACTTGCGCACCGGGTGAGCCGGCGCACATATGACCGCTATGTGGACGCTGCGATT
>ERZ791577.1801-NODE-1801-length-10868-cov-41.405715_pt1 | contig 10868 bp, 9 predicted proteins | sample MGYA00509969_ERZ791577 | MGnify/ENA primary metagenome ERZ791577 (study PRJEB30046, sample SAMN00791917) | human gut metagenome | study: EMG produced TPA metagenomics assembly of the A metagenome-wide association study of gut microbiota in type 2... | reverse complement strand
AGCCACTGTAAAAAATGAAACAGAGTATAGCCATATTCCTGAGGGAATGAAGATGAAAGAATTGTCAGACAAAAAGAAAAACATTAAAGCGTGGTTTGGTTGGGCGATGAATGGATTAAGATTTTTGTTTTAAAGTGGATAAATATCATAAGGGATTAAAAACAGTTGTCTATAAAAACAGACATTAATAGGGATAAATCTTGGAAAAGAGGACATTAATATGTTGGCAAACAGAAAAATAGTAATAATAGGAGCAGGGCACGTAGGCTCACATTGTGCATATGCTTTGGCAATACAGGGAATATGTGATGAAATTGTTTTGGTTGATAAAGACCGGACAAAAGCTAAAAGTCATAGTATGGATATAGCTGACAGTGTAAGTTTTTTTAATAGTTCAGTAATTGTCAGATGTGGAGATTATAGCGATTGCAAGGATGCAGATATTATAGTAATAAGTGCAGGGGTTCCAAGACTTCCGGGACAGACACGACTTGATGTGTTAGATGGTTCAGTGGAATGTGTAAGGGACATTGTAAGCAACTTAAATAAAATAGAAATAAAAGGAATAATTATAACAATTACAAATCCTGCGGACATAATTGCAGACTTTGTTAGAAAAGCAACAGGATTGCCTAAAAACCGTGTGTTTAGCACAGGAACATCTCTTGACACGGCAAGAATGAGAAGAACAGTAGCAGACCTTTGCAATATTGCACCACAAAGCGTAATCGGATTTGCAATGGGCGAACATGGTGATTCATCAATGGTGCCATTTTCAAACTTAACAATATTTGGAAAAAACTATAAACATCTAAAAGAAGAAAATCCCGAAAGATTTGGAAGGCTAAGCGAAAAAGTTATAACAGACCAAACTCACATGAGAGGTATGGATATTATAGAAGGAAAAGGTTCAACAGAATTTGGAATAGGCACAGCATTAGCTGATATGGCAAAAGCTGTTCTAATGGATGAACACAGAATTCTTCCGGCATCAACCCTATTAGAAGGGGAATACGGACAAACAAATGTCCACGCAGGAGTGCCATGTATAATAGGCAGAAACGGAATAGAGCAAGTGGTAGAATTGAAGCTGACAGATGAAGAATTAAAACAATTCGAAAATTCATGTAATGTAATAAAACAACATATGGTTGAATAATCACAAAATTTTTGTTTTCTCCGCTCATCAGGAAAATTCTATCGCAAACACGTCGATTTTATCATTTTGTTCCGCCGCCTATTGTAAAACAAAAATCAAAACTCGCTGACGCTCAGACAGTTGATTTTTGCTTTACGCTATGCTCGCAAAATTTCAAAAATCTTCCTATTGTTTGCTTCTAGAGTTTTCCTGATGAGCGGAATAACAAAACAAAATATTTTGCGATAGAATGAAGTGTTGTAAATATAAGAAAGGAAACTAAAAATAAGATATGGAGAATTACAGTATGCACCTTCCAAGTTATTCAATTGGAAGCAAAGTTTATGATAAAATACCGGAAATTTGTGAACCATACGGAACTAAAGTTATAGCCATTGGTGGTCACAAAGCTATTAATGCAGCAAAGGACAAGATAATTAAGGCTTGTGAAAAATCTAATCTGGAAATTTTGGATTTTATTTGGTATGGAGGAGAGGCTACATACGAAAATGTGGAAGAGTTAATGAAGAATCCTTTAGTACAGCAGGCAGATATGATTTTTGCCATAGGTGGAGGTAAATCTACTGACACAGGCAAATGTCTTGGAATTAAAGCGAACAAACCGGTTTTTTCTTTCCCGACTATTGCATCTAACTGTTCAGCGTGTACAAGTGTTTCAATTATGTACTATCCTGACGGAAGATTTAAGGAACCATTCTTCTTTGCAGCACCACCGGTACATGCATTTATTGATACAGAGATTTTGGTTCACTCACCATCACGTTATATGTGGGCAGGAATGGGTGATACTTATGCAAAATATTTTGAAAGCACTGTGTCTTCAAGAGGTGAAGCGTTAAATCATTATACACAGATGGGCGTTACGGCAAGCAAGATGTGCTACGAGCCTATTATGAGATATGGAAAAGAAGCTATGGAGTCAAATAATGAAGGAAAGGTTTCATATGCTTACGAGCAGGTTGTTCTTGCAATTATTGTTTCAACAGGAATTGCTTCTATTTTCCTCACTGCAGAACATATAATTGATTATAATACAGGGCTTGCGCATGCTATTTTTTATTCACTTACTTCATATCCACATATTGAGAAGAATCATCTTCATGGGGAAGTGGTAAGTTATGGTGTGCTTAATCTTTTACTTGTGGATGGTAATGAAGAAGACTTCAAAAAAGTATATGAGTTTAGTAAGAGTGTAGGACTTCCAACTAAATTAAAAGACTTAGAGTTTGACAGCTCACAGCTTGAAGAAATAGCAAAAATTGCCGTTGAAATGAAAGATATAGACCACAATCCATACAAGATAACAAAAGAAATGGTGGAAGAGTCTATTAGAAAACTGGAAGCCATGTAAGAATATAAAAAACTGTAATATAATAGTTTACTTAGTTTTGTGTTAAAAATAATCAAAATAGATATTAAAATTGTGGGTTGACGTATAAAAAATACAGAGTTATAATCTTCCCATAGTTTACAGAAACAATTAAAGATGACCATTAGAAACCGATGATGCGGAGGTAAAAGTGAATCGTGCACTTACAGAGAGTAGGGGATGCTGAGAACCCACAGAACGCAGCTCACATAAATGGACCGCAGAGGGCATAGAACAAAGCGAGAGATAATTAATCAACGGCTGATAGTTCAGGAAAGTTTGTTAATAACTTTAATAATTATTTCAGAATTCGTTAGTATTTTATGACGTGAAGGCATACGTTAGTTGCACAGAGTATGATAGTACTCGTTGAGAGTGTGAGATTTTAATTTCACAAATCAAGGTGGCACCGCGGAATATATTTTAGTATTTTCGTCCTTGATGGTAGCATAGAAGATTATGCTATTGTCGAGGATTTTTTTATGCAATAAGAAATTCCTTTGGAATTCGTGTTACATAAAAAGTACTTTACTCTATAGGTTATCAGAATTGCTCAAACTTTAAAATAAGTAGTATAAATACTACAAATAAAAAGGAGAAAGAATATGAGAAAGATGAAAAAAGTTTTAAGTGTTTTAGCAACAGTAGTAATGGTAGCAGCAGCATTAACAGCATGCGGAGGAAATGGAAAGTCAGGCTCTGCAACAGACAAGAAAGATACCAATGGTGACGGAGAAGTAAAAGTTGGTATTGTATCTATGATTGAAAACGGAGCTTTTATGGATATGAAAGAGGGAATCGTTGCAGAATTAAAGGCACAGGGTTATGAAGATTCACAGATAGATTATAAATGTGCAGCAGGTGATGCATCAGCACTTTCAACAATCGTAACTAATATGACAGATGGCACATACGATATGATTTTTTCAATTGCAACACCACCTACACAAGCATTAGTTAACACAGAAACAGATACACCTGTTTTCTTCTGTGCAGTATCAGCACCAACAGCAGCAGGTATACTTACAGATATGGATAAGCCGGACAAGAATGCAACAGGAACATCTAATGCAATTCCGGTTTCAAAAATTATTGACTTGGCACAGGCTACAACACCTGTAAAGAAAATCGGTCTTATTTACAGCGGTAATGAAGATAACGCAACAAACACAGTTAAGCAGTGCGAAGAATATTTAAAATCAATTAATGTTGAATATGTAGAAAAAACAGCAGCTTCATCAAACGATGTTGAAACAGCAACTAACGCTTTAATCGCTGAAGGGGCAGAAGCAATTTTCGTACCAAATGATTCAATTATTCAGGATGGAGTAAGCAAGTTAACAGAGATTTGTAATGAAAAGAAAATCCCAACATATTGTTCATCAGCAACAACAGTAGCTTCAGGATGTTTTGCAACACTTGCCATTGATGATAAGGGTATTGGAAAGAAAACAGTTGATATTGCAATGGACTATGTAAACGGAAAAGAAGTTGCAGATATTCCTGCACAGGTAGTTGGCATTGATTATTGCTCAGTAAACAAGTCAGCAATGAAGACATTAGGAATTAGCCAAGACAATATTAAAACAGATTACAAACTTAACGTTATTGAAAACTAAGAGGAAGAGAAATGATAGAATTACAATATTATTTATCCAATGTTCCGGATTGCTTAATTTACGGATTATTGGCAATGGGAATTTATATATCACTTAGAATATTGGATATACCGGATTTAACTACAGAAGGAAGCTTCGGTTTCGGAGCTGTTATATCAGTTTTGGTGGCACTTGCAGGTCATCCTATTCTTGCACTTTTTGCAGGAATGATAGCGGGAGGTTTTGCAGGAGTAATAACAGGATTTTTACAGACAAAATTAAAGGTACATCCTGTTTTGGCAGGGATTATTACAATGAGTGGGCTGTATTCAATTAATCTTGTGTGTTATTCATTAACAGAAAAAGGTGCAACAACCAACTTAAGCTATAATAAGATTACAGTTTTTGAAAAAATAAAGCAGTTACTTTTAATAAGAGGTCAGTTTGAAACAAGTATGGTTAAGACTGTAGTTAGTCTGATTATTGTAATTATAGTTTTGTTAATAGTTATTTGGTTCTTAAAAACACACATTGGACTTTGCATTCGTGCAACAGGTGACAATCCTGACATGGTTAGAGCTTCATCAATTAATGTAGACAGAACAAAGATTATCGGATTAATGTTAGCTAATGGTCTTATTGGACTTTCAGGAGCTTTATCATCACAAAGTCTTGGCTATTCAGATGTTAATACTGCTAACGGAACTTTGATTTATGGCTTGGCAGCAGTTATTATCGGTGAAGCTATTTTTGGAAAAAGAGGAGCTACTATTGGACTTATTTCAGCAGTAACAGGTTCTGTTATTTATAAATTAATAGTTGCATTTGTTATAAGAGAAAATCTTTTCGGAGAATTAAGTAGTAACCTTATGAAGTTTACATGTGCGTTAATCGTGGCAATAACACTTGCAGTTCCTGCAATTAAACAGAAAATGGCAGAGAATAAGCAAAGAAAGGCGGCAAGATAATGTTAGATATTCAGAATATTTCAAAAACATTTGAAAAGGGAACAGTTAATGAACATGTGGCAATTAATAATTTAAGCTTAAAGCTTGAAGACGGGGAATTTGTTACAGTAGTTGGTTCAAACGGTGCCGGAAAAAGTACTTTGTTTAATGCTATTTGTGGAAGCTTTATGGTAGATGAGGGACACATTTTCTTAGATGATATGGATATTACTTATAAAAGTGAACATTCAAGAGCAAAGATGATAGGACGTGTTTTTCAGGATCCAATGAAGGGAACAGCTCCTAATATGACAATTGAAGAAAATCTTGCATTGGCATACACAAGAGCTTCAAAGCAGTCGCCTTTTTCAAGAGCAATAACAAAGAAAAAGATTCAGTTCTTTAGAGAAAATCTCGCCCGTTATAATATGGGAATTGAAGATAGAATGAAAACAAAAATCGGGCTTCTTTCAGGTGGTCAAAGACAGGTTGTAACATTATTAATGTGTACATTATCAATTCCAAAACTTTTGCTTTTGGATGAACACACAGCTGCTCTTGATCCTGCAACAGCAGAAAAAGTAATGGACATTACAAAAACAATTGTTCAGGAAAATAATATAACAACAATGATGATAACACATAACCTGAAACAATCCCTTACAACCGGAACAAGAACAATAATGCTTGATTCCGGCGAAATAATACTTGACCTTTCAGGAGAAGAAAGAAAGATCCTCCTCACCTAAGTAGCCTTTCTGGCGAAGCATACGTACCGCAGCAGTAAACATAGCTTTGGTAGAAACCTGATCCTTCTGATGAATTGGAATAATACCATAGCTCAGATTCAACCAGCGCTGGAGTTTCTCCTTATAGCAGATTGCCAATACCGGATTTGGACCACGGAAGGCTGCCAGGTCGCGTGCAGTCTGACCGGTTTCACCATCAGTGATGATACCGGCAACACCCAACTTCTTAGTAGCCTCAATGGCAGCATGAGCCAGGAAGAGTTTCTGGTCAATCTTACCATCTTCCATTGGATCAATATCATTCAGTGGAGACTTATCCTTCTCTGCCTGCTCAGCAATACGGGCCATGGTCTGCACAGCTTCTACAGGATACTTACCGCTTGCTGTCTCACCAGAAAGCATCAGCGCATCGGTGCGATAGAAGATAGCATTGGCAATATCAGTTACCTCAGCACGAGTAGGACGTGGATTCTTAATCATGGTATGCAACATCTGTGTTGCTACGATTACCGGTTTCTGCGCCTTCACACACTTAGAGATGATGCGGCGCTGGATGCCTGGAATTCTCTCGATTGGCACCTCGATACCCAGGTCACCACGGGCAACCATGATACCATAGCAGGCATCAATAATCTCGTCAATATTATCAACACCTTCCTGATTTTCAATCTTAGAGATAATCTTGATATCGCTGTTGTGAGCGTCCAAGATATCCTGAACTGCCTTCACATCGGCTGCATTGCGCACAAAAGAGTGAGCGATGAAATCAATATCCAACTCGATAGCGAGTTCAATATTCCGGCGGTCTTTCTCTGTCAGTGCAGGCAGGTCGATATGCTCTCCCGGCACATTCACGCTCTTGTGAGCCCCGAGCACTCCCTCGTTCTGAACCTCGGCAACCAGCATAGGCCCCTGGTTGTCGATAATCTTCATATCGAGTTCACCATCATCGAAGAGCAAATCATCACCTACCTTAACATCGGCTGCGATGTCAGGATAGCTCACATTCACAATATCATGAGAAGACTCCATTTCCGGACGTCCAAAGATTTTCACTACATCACCAACATTGTAGTGGATAGGTTCCTTCACACCTGTAGTTCGCACCTCAGGACCTTTGGTATCAATCATAATACCAATATGTGGAGACACGGCTCTTACATTCTTTACGATGGTGCGTATACCCTCTTCTGTGGCATGAGCAGTATTCATACGAACAACGTTCATACCGGCGAAAAACAGTTTTCGGATAAAATCCTGATCACATCTACGATCACTGATGGAAGCGACAATCTTTGTTTGTTTCATATTTGTAATTAACCTTATTGAAATTTCAATGTTTGCGGTATTTCTACCATATTTCTTAAATTGCGTGCAAAGATACAAAGAATTTCTGAAATAAAAAACATCTGAAATACAAAATATATATAAAATATTAAGTTACTTTCAAATTGAAAGCACATAAAACAGAAAATCTAGCCAATGGGACACTTCTCGTTCCCATTGACTAGATAACAAATCTATTAATCCCGTTGAAAAATAGGATTTTTAATGATCAATTCTAAATTAAATATCCAAGTCTGGCGCCTTCTCAGCTCCTGCTGCTGCCTCAAACTTAGGCATCACATCGAAATTGAAGAGACCGGCGATAAGGGCACTTGGCATTTTTCTAACCGTCTGGTTATAGTTCTGAACGGCTTCATTATATTTGCGACGTGCCTCGCTGATACGGTTTTCCGTACCCTCTTCCTGAACCTGAAGAGCCTTGAAGTTCTCGCTGGCTTTCAACTCAGGATATTTCTCGGCCACTACCATCAGTTTGGAGAATGCATTCGCCAACTCGCCCTGTGCAGCAGCATATTTCTTCAGGCTAGCCTCAGTAAGATTATTGGCATCCAGCTTTACCTGACCAACAGCAGCACGAGCCTTGGTTACCTCGGCAAAGGTTTCTTTCTCATGCTTGGCATAAGCCTTTACTATCTTTGCCAACTGTGGCATCATGTCTGCACGACGCTGATACTGAGTCTGAACATTAGCCAACTCTGTGGTAGCCAACTCCTGTTTCTCTACCAATCCGTTATAACCACTGAACATCCATAGTACCAGCACAACTACGATGCCCAGAATAATCCAGCTTTTCTTTATACCTTTCTTTGCCGGTTGCATGTTTGAATTCATTGTCTGTTCCATTGTCATTATTATTAATTATTAATTCTAAACTATAAACTATTAACTATCAAAGGCATCACCATCCTCCGCCAGAGCCGCCTCCGCTAAAGGTACCTCCGCCAAAAGAACCGCCCGAGAAACCGCCGCCGGAAGAACCGCCACCTCCCATAAAGAAAGGAGGTATCCAGTCATCATCGTTGTTTCTCCTACGAGACTGATTTCTCTGCTGATTCTTCGGTCTTGGCTTCACAATACCGAGCATCTCCAGAATATACCTGATAAACAGATAGATAGGAATACCGAAGAAGATAAGGAACAGGATAATGACCAGGAACCAGTCGTCTTCGTCATTAACCGAACCTTCATCAACATCCGCAATTCCCGTCCGTCCACTTTTCACCTTATTATATATAGCACGGCTCACAGATGCTACTGCCTCGCCCGGATTGCCTTCACGCATATACTTCACGATGCAAGCTCGGGCAATATCATCACAGTCCACATCGGTCAACTCCCCCTCCAGTCCACTTCCTGGAGCAATAAAGTACTTATGGTCCTCCACCGCGATGACGATAACCAGTCCTCTCCGACTCTTCTTGTAACCGATACCATATTGGTTGCCCACATCCTGCGCCATCCGAAAGGCATCCTGGTTGTCAACCTTTCCCACAATGATGAGCACATTCTGTACGCCACACTCCAACTTCAGTTTCTGAAGATAGAAATTGGCAGAATCCTTCTGAGCCTTATCAACATATCCATCCGGGTCGGAAACATATTGCGTAGAATCCCTGAGGAAAGGAATCGGTACATTTTTCGCCGTCCAGACCTCCCCAGCCATCAACGCCAATGCATGAAAGGCAACCATCATCAAAGCAAAAAAATATCTCTTAAATCTCATAATTTCTCTATTTTGGTGCAAAAATACGCAATAAAAACCTTATATGCAAATACTTAGAGCATTATTTTTGCAAAAAAAGCCTTAAGTATTTTGTTATATCATAAAAAACTTGTATCTTTGCACACCGAAATAAAGATTAACAAGTAAAATTAGTAAAAAATAAAGAAATGACCAAAGCAGATATCATTAATGAGGTAGCTATCGCTACTGGTATGCCTAAGAAAGAAGTAGGTACTGTAGTAGAGGCTTTTATGGAAGAGGTTAAGAAGTGCCTCATCGAAAAGAAGGACAATGTATACTTGCGTGGCTTCGGCAGCTTCAACATCAAGCATCGTGCTGCTAAGACTGCCCGTAACATCTCTAAGAATACAACCATCACCATTCCAGCTCACGACTTACCAAGCTTCAAGCCATCAAAGAGCTTCATCGAGGAGATGCAGAACGCTCAGTAATACTGCTGGACAGGAAGAGAGAAATATCATTTTTTATAATAACAATATTTTAAAATTTTAAAATCATGCCAAACGGAAAGAAAAAGAAGGGCCACAAGATGGCTACTCACAAGCGTAAAAAAAGATTACGTAAGAACAGACATAAGAGCAAGTAAGCTAGCATTGTAGCTAGTCTACTATAGCTCTCGGTCAGTTCGTGACTGAGGGGGTGTGTCAGTTCTGATATAGAATGACATACCCTTTTTTTGTATTAATTTAAAGTTAAAAGATTATTGAAGATATGACAAGCGAAGTTGTAATTGATGTCCAACAGAAAGACATCTCTATCGCACTCATGGAGGACAAGCAGCTGGTGGAATACCAGAACGAACCTCGTGAGGCATCGTTCTCTGTGGGCAACATCTACATCGCAAAGGTAAAAAAACTGATGCCGGGTCTTAACGCCTGCTTCGTGGATGTAGGTTATGAACGCGACGCCTTTCTTCATTATCTTGACCTAGGAAGTCATTTTAATTCCTACCTGAAGTACCTTAAACAAGTACAGAGCGACAGAAAGAAACTTTTCCCATTCTCTAAAGCCAGCAAAATGCCTGAATTGGAAAAGGACGGCAGCATACAGAATGTACTCAAAGCAGGACAGGAAGTGCTGGTACAAATCGTAAAGGAACCAATCTCTACCAAGGGACCTCGACTCACAGGCGAAATCTCATTCGCGGGCCGATACCTGGTACTCATGCCATTCGGTGATAAAGTTTCTGTCTCGTCGAAAATTAAAAGCGGTGAAGAACGCTCTCGACTCAAACAACTCATTCACAGCATCAAACCAAAGAATTGCGGCGTTATCGTCCGCACTGTGGCTGAGGGTAAGAAGGTCGCTGAGCTCGATGCTGAGCTGAAAGTCCTGGTGAAGCGATGGGAGGATGCTATCGCCAAGGTACAGAAGACCCAGCAGCGCCCGCAACTTGCATTCGAGGAGACCGGAAGAGCCGTTGCTCTCTTGCGTGACTTGTTTAACCCATCTTACGAGAACATCTACGTGAACAACGAAGATGTGATGAACGAGGTGAAGAACTATGTTTCTCTAATAGCCCCTGAAAAGGCGGGCATAGTTAAGCTCTACACCGGTAAGGTGCCTATCTTCGACAATTTCAGCATTACCAAGCAGATTAAAGCTGGCTTTGGTCGTGTTGTTAACTACAAGCACGGTGCTTATCTCATCATCGAGCACACCGAGGCCTTGCATGTTGTCGATGTAAACAGTGGTAACAGAACTCGTGAGAAAGGTCAGGAAGCAAATGCACTGGATGTTAACCTCGGCGCTGCTGATGAGTTGGCTAGACAATTGCGCCTCCGAGATATGGGAGGTATCATTGTTGTCGACTTCATCGACATGAATCTTGCCGAAGACCGACAGCTGCTCTATGAACGCATGTGCAAGAACATGCAAAAGGACCGTGCCAAGCACAACATCCTGCCATTGAGCAAGTTCGGACTGATGCAGATTACACGCCAGCGTGTACGTCC
>ERZ791577.1795-NODE-1795-length-10892-cov-4.342253_pt1 | contig 10892 bp, 10 predicted proteins | sample MGYA00509969_ERZ791577 | MGnify/ENA primary metagenome ERZ791577 (study PRJEB30046, sample SAMN00791917) | human gut metagenome | study: EMG produced TPA metagenomics assembly of the A metagenome-wide association study of gut microbiota in type 2... | reverse complement strand
AAAGATCTCAACATTGTTGGGATGGACGTAGTGGAAGTGGCTCCGGCATACGATCAGTCGGAAATCACTGCTCTGGCAGCGGCAACGCTGGCGCTGGAAATGCTGTATATTCAGGCGGCGAAAAAGGGCGAGTAAGCACCAGATGCGATGCGCACGGGTAAAACGTGCCATTAATGTCGGATGCGGCGTGAACGCCTTATCCGACCTACGTTCGGCACCCGTAGGCCGGATAAGATGCGCCAGCATCGCATCCGGCAATGCGCACAAGGTAACAAATGTGCCATTCATGTCAGATGCGGCGTGAACGCCTTATCTGACCTACGTTCGACACCACCAGGCTTTACTTAATCCCATCCGCGCTCATGCGATCGCGAATATGCTGGGCGCGTTCGGCGGATGCAGGATGGTCGTCAAACATTGAGCTTTGGCGACCTTCTTCCAGTTTTGCCAGTTTTTCAAAGCTGGTGGCAAGACCTGCCGGGCTGATGCCGCGTTGGCGCAGAAGATCGTAAGAATAATCATCGGCTTCTGCTTCCTGGCGCTGGGAGAATTGCGAATTGACTAATTTCTCGCCCAGATTACCAAGTTGTGATTGAGATAAACTTCCGACAATCCCGCCCGCAGAGGCCGCAGCTACTCGCACGGCATTTGTACCAAGTGCCACCTGCATTCCTTTTTTCACATGGCCTAACGCCACGTGCCCCATTTCGTGACCGATCACCGCTTCGACTTCGTTATCCGTCATCATATCCATCAGCCCGCTATAGACGCGGATACAGCCGTTAGCCATTGCAAAGGCGTTCACATCCTTCGCCATATACACTTTGTAATTCACCGGCTGACCGTTGATATTGTTGCCTAGCGCATTGGCAATAGTTGTCAGACGTTTAGCGTATTCGCTATTGGCTGGCGCAATCGTCGCCTTGCTGTCCATCTCCTGACATGCCTGATCGCTCAGGGTTTTCACCTGCGCATCACTCAAACTGTAAGCCTGAAAAGCTTCCGCTCCTGATGAGAGCAGTCCGTTGGAGTCCATATTCTGGCAACCAGTCAGTACCGTTGCCACGCTCATTGCTACCAATAAGGCGCGAATTTTCATGTTTTCTCTTCCGCACAAGGTCAGGATTATTCTAAAAATGCGCCGTTTGCAGGTGAATCGACGCTCAGTCTCAGTATAAGGAAAAGCGCAGCGGACGGGCGAGTAGATTGCGCAACATGCGAGCATGATCCAGAGATTTCTGAAGCGGCAAAAGGATGTTCCATGTACATGACGCGCGGCTTGCGGTAAATTGTTGGCAAATTTTCCGGCGTAGCCCAAAACGCGCTGTCGTCAAGTCGTTAAGGGCGTGCCCTTCATCATCCGATCTGGAGTCAAAATGTCCTCACGTAAAGAGCTTGCCAATGCTATTCGTGCGCTGAGCATGGACGCAGTACAGAAAGCCAAATCCGGTCACCCGGGTGCCCCTATGGGTATGGCTGACATTGCCGAAGTCCTGTGGCGTGATTTCCTGAAACACAACCCGCAGAATCCGTCCTGGGCTGACCGTGACCGCTTCGTGCTGTCCAACGGCCACGGCTCCATGCTGATCTACAGCCTGCTGCACCTCACCGGTTACGATCTGCCGATGGAAGAACTGAAAAACTTCCGTCAGCTGCACTCTAAAACTCCGGGTCACCCGGAAGTGGGTTACACCGCTGGTGTGGAAACCACCACCGGTCCGCTGGGTCAGGGTATTGCCAACGCAGTCGGTATGGCGATTGCAGAAAAAACGCTGGCGGCGCAGTTTAACCGTCCGGGCCACGACATTGTCGACCACTACACCTACGCCTTCATGGGCGACGGCTGCATGATGGAAGGCATCTCCCACGAAGTTTGCTCTCTGGCGGGTACGCTGAAGCTGGGTAAACTGATTGCATTCTACGATGACAACGGTATTTCTATCGATGGTCACGTTGAAGGCTGGTTCACCGACGACACCGCAATGCGTTTCGAAGCTTACGGCTGGCACGTTATTCGCGACATCGACGGTCATGACGCGGCATCCATCAAACGCGCAGTAGAAGAAGCGCGCGCAGTGACTGACAAACCTTCCCTGCTGATGTGCAAAACCATCATCGGTTTCGGTTCCCCGAACAAAGCCGGTACCCACGACTCCCACGGTGCGCCGCTGGGCGACGCTGAAATTGCCCTGACCCGCGAACAGCTGGGCTGGAAATATGCACCGTTCGAAATCCCGTCTGAAATCTATGCTCAGTGGGATGCGAAAGAAGCAGGCCAGGCGAAAGAATCCGCATGGAACGAGAAATTCGCTGCTTACGCGAAAGCTTATCCGCAGGAAGCCGCTGAATTTACCCGCCGTATGAAAGGCGAAATGCCGTCTGACTTCGACGCGAAAGCAAAAGAGTTCATTGCTAAACTGCAGGCTAACCCGGCGAAAATCGCCAGCCGTAAAGCGTCTCAGAATGCTATCGAAGCTTTCGGTCCGCTGTTGCCGGAATTCCTCGGCGGTTCTGCTGACCTGGCACCGTCTAACCTGACCCTGTGGTCTGGTTCTAAAGCAATCAACGAAGATGCTGCGGGTAACTACATCCACTACGGTGTTCGCGAGTTCGGTATGACCGCGATTGCTAACGGTATCTCCCTGCACGGTGGTTTCCTGCCGTACACCTCCACCTTCCTGATGTTCGTGGAATACGCACGTAACGCCGTACGTATGGCTGCGCTGATGAAACAGCGTCAGGTGATGGTTTACACCCACGACTCCATCGGTCTGGGCGAAGACGGCCCGACTCACCAGCCGGTTGAGCAGGTCGCTTCTCTGCGCGTAACCCCGAACATGTCTACATGGCGTCCGTGTGACCAGGTTGAATCCGCGGTCGCGTGGAAATACGGTGTTGAGCGTCAGGACGGCCCGACCGCACTGATCCTCTCCCGTCAGAACCTGGCGCAGCAGGAACGAACTGAAGAGCAACTGGCAAACATCGCGCGCGGTGGTTATGTGCTGAAAGACTGCGCCGGTCAGCCGGAACTGATTTTCATCGCTACCGGTTCAGAAGTTGAACTGGCTGTTGCTGCCTACGAAAAACTGACTGCCGAAGGCGTGAAAGCGCGCGTGGTGTCCATGCCGTCTACCGACGCATTTGACAAGCAGGATGCTGCTTACCGTGAATCCGTACTGCCGAAAGCGGTTACTGCACGCGTTGCTGTAGAAGCGGGTATTGCTGACTACTGGTACAAGTATGTTGGCCTGAACGGTGCTATCGTCGGTATGACCACCTTCGGTGAATCTGCTCCGGCAGAGCTGCTGTTTGAAGAGTTCGGCTTCACTGTTGATAACGTTGTTGCGAAAGCAAAAGAACTGCTGTAATTAGCATTTCGGGTAAAAAGGTCGCTTCGGCGACCTTTTTTATTACCTTGATATGTCCGTTTGCGGACAAGCAATAGATAAAGCGTGTTGTAGATCACAAATATTTATATGCAATAAATATCAATTATGTAATATGCATCACGATATGCGTATTGACATTTGTTGTTATATCTATAACTCAATGTTATATAAGAAATTAATAATTCACTGTTTTCAAAACATCGGTTTCCCTGCTCAATTGCTTTCATTAAACCGCACGAGTATTTTATTTTTACCGCCGGACGGTACCCTAAAAATAAAATAAGGATAATTTATGCGGCTTAGTGATTATTTTCCAGAATCATCAATCTCAGTTATACATTCAGCAAAAGATTGGCAGGAAGCTATCGATTTCTCGATGGTATCATTGCTGGATAAAAACTATATCAGCGAGAATTACATTCAGGCAATTAAAGATTCCACCATTAACAATGGCCCTTATTATATTCTCGCACCAGGCGTGGCAATGCCTCATGCGCGACCGGAATGTGGGGCGCTTAAAACCGGGATGTCTTTGACATTACTTGAACAAGGTGTTTATTTTCCGGGGAATGACGAACCAATTAAATTACTCATCGGACTCTCTGCTGCCGATGCCGATTCGCACATTGGCGCTATTCAGGCGTTAAGTGAATTACTGTGCGAAGAAGAAATACTCGAACAACTCTTAACAGCATCATCAGAAAAACAATTAGCGGACATTATCAGCCGCGGATAATTACTCTCTCCTCTACAGGATAATATTATGGAAAACAAGTCTGCTCGTGCAAAGGTCCAGGCTTTTGGGGGCTTTTTGACTGCAATGGTCATCCCCAATATTGGTGCTTTTATTGCCTGGGGTTTTATTACTGCGTTATTTATTCCCACCGGTTGGCTGCCTAACGAACATTTCGCCAAAATTGTCGGCCCGATGATTACCTATTTATTGCCCGTGATGATTGGTTCTACTGGTGGTCATCTGGTCGGCGGTAAACGCGGGGCGGTCATGGGCGGAATAGGTACTATTGGTGTGATCGTTGGCGCAGAGATCCCGATGTTCCTTGGCTCAATGATCATGGGGCCGCTCGGTGGGTTGGTCATAAAATATGTCGATAAGGCACTGGAAAAACGCATACCTGCCGGTTTTGAGATGGTTATCAATAACTTCTCATTAGGTATCGCGGGGATGCTCCTTTGTCTGCTGGGTTTTGAAGTGATCGGCCCGGCGGTGTTAATTGCCAATACTTTCGTCAAAGAGTGTATCGAGGCGCTGGTACATGCGGGTTATCTGCCTCTGCTGTCAGTCATCAATGAACCGGCGAAAGTGCTTTTCCTTAATAATGCGATCGATCAGGGCGTCTATTATCCGCTGGGAATGCAACAGGCTTCGGTTAACGGTAAATCCATCTTCTTTATGGTGGCCTCTAACCCAGGTCCGGGCCTGGGGCTGCTGCTGGCGTTTACCTTGTTTGGTAAAGGGATGAGTAAACGTTCTGCGCCCGGGGCGATGATTATTCACTTCCTCGGTGGGATCCACGAACTGTATTTCCCATATGTGCTGATGAAGCCGCTGACTATTATTGCCATGATTGCGGGCGGTATGTCTGGTACCTGGATGTTTAACTTACTGGACGGTGGTCTGGTGGCTGGCCCAAGTCCGGGGTCTATCTTTGCTTACCTGGCACTGACGCCGAAAGGCTCGTTCCTGGCGACAATTGCCGGTGTTACGGTAGGTACCCTGGTGTCCTTTGCTATTACTTCGCTGATACTGAAGATGGAAAAAACGGTGGAAACGGAGAGCGAAGATGAGTTTGCTCAGTCAGCCAATGCGGTTAAGGCGATGAAACAAGAGGGTGCATTCTCGTTAAGCAGGGTTAAGCGTATCGCCTTTGTTTGCGATGCGGGGATGGGCTCCAGTGCGATGGGCGCGACCACCTTCCGTAAACGCCTGGAAAAAGCGGGGCTGGCAATAGAAGTAAAACATTACGCGATAGAAAACGTGCCTGCGGATGCCGATATCGTCGTTACTCATGCCAGTCTGGAAGGGCGCGTGAAACGTGTTACGGATAAACCGCTGATATTGATTAATAACTATATTGGCGATCCAAAACTCGACACTTTATTTAATCAATTAACCGCCGAACATAAACACTGATTACAGAGGTAAAAATGAAAACCAAAGTTGCTGCTATTTATGGCAAGCGGGATGTCCGTCTGCGCGAATTTGAACTGCCAGAAATTACCGATAATGAACTGTTAGTGAGTGTAATTTCTGACAGCGTCTGTTTATCGACCTGGAAAGCGGCGTTACTCGGTAGTGAACATAAACGCGTACCCGACGATTTAGAAAATCATCCGGTCATTACCGGGCATGAATGTGCCGGGGTTATTGTCGAAGTGGGTAAAAATCTCACTGGCAAATATAAAAAAGGCCAGCGTTTTGTATTGCAACCGGCGATGGGGTTACCAAGCGGATATTCAGCGGGCTACAGCTACGAATATTTTGGCGGTAACGCCACCTATATGATTATTCCCGAAATCGCCATTAATTTGGGCTGCGTATTACCGTATCACGGCTCTTATTTTGCTGCGGCGTCGCTGGCAGAGCCTATGTGCTGCATTATTGGTGCTTATCATGCCAATTATCACACCACGCAATATGTTTATGAGCATCGCATGGGCGTCAAACCTGGCGGCAATATTGCACTGCTGGCGTGTGCAGGTCCGATGGGCATTGGCGCTATCGATTACGCCATTAACGGTGGCATACAACCGTCACGGGTGGTGGTGGTCGATATCGACGACAAACGCCTGGCGCAGGTGCAGAAGCTGCTGCCGGTGGATCTGGCGGCCAGTAAAGGCATTGAGCTGGTGTATGTGAATACCAAAGGGATGAGCGATCCGGTCCAGACGCTGCGGGCGCTGACAGGAGATGTCGGGTTCGATGACATTTTTGTTTATGCGGCGGTGCCTGCTGTCGTTGAGATGGCTGACGAATTACTGGCGGAAGATGGCTGTCTGAACTTCTTTGCCGGGCCGACGGATAAAAACTTCAAAGTGCCGTTTAATTTCTACAACGTCCATTACAACAGCACGCACGTAGTCGGTACATCCGGCGGTTCAACGGACGACATGAAAGAGGCGATTGCGTTAAGCGCCACGGGGCAGTTGCAGCCGTCCTTTATGGTCACGCATATCGGTGGGCTGGATGCGGTGCCAGAAACCGTGCTCAATCTGCCGGATATCCCTGGCGGTAAAAAACTCATTTATAACGGCGTGACCATGCCGCTCACTGCCATTGCCGATTTTGCCGAAAAAGGCAAAACCGATCCGCTGTTTAAAGAGTTGGCGCGGCTGGTTGAGGAAACGCACGGCATCTGGAATGAACAGGCCGAGAAATATCTGCTGGCACAATTTGGCGTTGATATCGGGGAGGCCGCGCAATGATGTCCCTGGCGTGGCCATTATTTCGCGTTACGGAACAGGCAGCGTTGGCTGCCTGGCCGCAAACCGGATGTGGCGACAAAAATAAAATTGATGGCCTGGCGGTCACCGCGATGCGCCAGGCATTAAACGACGTCGCTTTTCGTGGACGAGTGGTTATCGGCGAAGGAGAAATTGACCATGCGCCGATGCTGTGGATTGGCGAAGAGGTGGGCAAAGGCGATGGGCCAGAAGTCGATATCGCGGTTGATCCCATTGAAGGCACGCGGATGGTGGCGATGGGGCAGAGCAATGCGCTGGCGGTCATGGCTTTCGCCCCTCGAGATAGCCTGTTACATGCGCCCGATATGTATATGAAAAAGCTGGTTGTTAATCGACTGGCTGCCGGGGCGATTGATCTGTCTTTGCCTCTGGCGGACAACTTGCGTAACGTGGCGCGGGCGTTAGGTAAACCGCTGGACAAGCTGCGCATGGTTACGCTGGATAAACCGCGCCTGAGTGCCGCGATTGAGGAAGCAACACAGCTGGGCGTGAAGGTTTTTGCCCTGCCGGATGGCGATGTCGCCGCCAGCGTGCTGACCTGCTGGCAGGATAATCCTTACGATGTGATGTACACCATCGGCGGTGCGCCAGAAGGCGTGATTTCTGCCTGTGCCGTTAAAGCATTAGGTGGGGATATGCAGGCCGAGCTGATTGACTTTTGTCAGGCTAAAGGGGATTACACGGAAAATCGGCAGATTGCAGAGCAGGAGCGCAAGCGTTGTAAGGCAATGGGCGTTGACGTTAACCGTGTGTACTCGCTCGATGAACTGGTGAGGGGGAACGATATCCTCTTTAGCGCTACGGGCGTGACGGGCGGTGAGCTGGTGAACGGTATCCAACAGACGGCGAATGGGGTGCGGACGCAGACATTACTGATCGGCGGCGCGGACCAAACGTGTAATATAATAGACTCCCTGCATTGATGGTGATCTATCGGAAGACCAATGGCGACGCTGACAGAAGATGATGTGCTTGAGCAACTGGATGCACAGGACAATTTATTTTCATTTATGAAAACTGCGCATTCTATTTTGCTCCAGGGGATACGCCAGTTTCTGCCGTCGCTGTTTGTCGATAACGATGAAGAGATCGTCGAATATGCAGTGAAGCCGTTACTCGCCCAAAGCGGCCCGCTTGACGATATTGATGTTGCGCTGCGTTTGATTTATGCGCTGGGGAAAATGGATAAATGGCTGTATGCCGATATCACGCACTTTTCCCAGTACTGGCATTACCTGAACGAACAGGATGAAACGCCCGGATTTGCCGATGACATGACCTGGGATTTTATCAGCAACGTCAATAGCATAACCTGCAATGCGACGCTCTATGACGCGTTGAAAGCGATGAAGTTCGCCGATTTCGCCGTCTGGTCAGAGGCGCGTTTTAGCGGAATGGTCAAAACGGCGCTGACGCTGGCAGTAACGACCACCTTAAAGGAATTAACGCCGTGAAAATTGAATTAACGGTGAATGGGCTGAAGATACAGGCACAGTACCAGAACGAAGAGATTGAAAATGTACATAAACCGTTGCTGCACATGTTGGCGGCCTTACAGACGGTAAATCCGCAGCGGCGTACGGTGGTTTTTCTTTGCGCTCCGCCGGGGACGGGTAAATCTACCTTAACTACCTTCTGGGAATATCTCGCGCAACAAGACCCGGAACTGCCCGCTATTCAGACGCTCCCGATGGATGGTTTTCACCATTACAATAGCTGGCTGGATGCGCATCAATTGCGCCCCTTCAAAGGCGCACCAGAGACATTTGACGTTGCGAAACTGGCGGAAAATCTGCGCCAGGTCGTGGAAGGGGATTGTACGTGGCCGCAGTACGATCGACAAAAGCATGATCCTGTTGAAGATGCGTTGCACGTTACCGCACCACTCGTCATCGTCGAAGGAAACTGGTTGTTGCTGGACGACGAGAAGTGGTGCCAGCTTGCGCAATTTTGTGATTTCTCGATCTTTATCAACGCGCCAGCTACTGCGTTGCGGGAACGACTGGTAGGGCGCAAGCTGGCGGGAGGGGTATCGCTGGCAGACGCAGAAGCTTTTTATGACCGTACCGACGGGCCGAATGTTCGCCGGGTGCTGGAAGAGAGTCTGCCTGCAAATTTGACCTTAATGATGACCGCTACGGGTGAATATCGTCTGGTGGATTAACGTTCCTGATTAGACCATCTTCCAGTCGCACCACACGAGAGAAATGACGCCGGGTAAATGCGGCGTCATGACTGATTGCTACGACGCTCGTGCCTCGCTGGCGGCACTTCTCCAGCCAGCTTTCAAACACGCTCAACCAATTTTCGTCAAAATCCCGACTCGGCTCGTCCAGCAGCAATAGTGGCGGAGAGAGTGCTTCCAGGCAGGCGACGGCGACCATCCGTCGCTGCGCACTATGCAGATCCAACGGGTGCGCGTTGGCAGTGTCTGCTAACTGACAACATTGCAGGGCAGCATGGGTACGTTGAGTGATTTCATCCGCCGGGCATTTTTGCAGTTTCAAACCAAATGCGATCTCGTCAGCGACGGTGCTGTGAAAAAGTTGGTTTTCCGCTTCCTGAAACAGTACGCCAACCTTTGCCGCGCGCTGGCGGTTTTTCAGGTTTTTCATCGCCTGTTGTTGCAGCATAACCGTACCGGCTGTGGGCGTAAGAAGACCTGCCATTACTCGTAACAGCGTCGATTTTCCCGCGCCATTGTCGCCGGTCAGCGCCAACCATTCACCTTGTTTGAGTTGCAGAGAAATGTCGCAAAGACAATCCGTTGCCGCGCCAGGCCAGCGATAAGATATCTTATTTAACGTTAACATAGTGGCTGGAGCGCTCCGTTTTGCAATTGCCACGCTTGCTGGCAGTAGTTCAGGAAAGGTGTGCGATGACGTTCAAAAAGAATAATCAGCGAACCACGTTCAAACGCCCAGTGTTGTAAGCGCTGCAACAGCATTTCGCTGGCCTGCGGAGTCAGGCGGCTAAAGGCTTCATCAAGAATTAAGAGCTTTGGCTGCATCGCGATGGCGCAGGCGATGACCACGCGCTGTGTCTCTCCACCGGAGAGTGTTGCCGGGTGACGATGGCGCAACGGCTGGCACTCGGTCAGAGTCAGGGCGGCATCAATCCGCGCCATAATCTCTGCTTCAGCAAGACACAGATTTTCTGGCCCAAAGGCAACTTCTTCTTCCACGCTAAAGGTACAGCCGGAGAGCTGCAAATAGGGCGATTGCTGGACGAGCTGGATGGTGGCGGATTGTTCATTAAGCGGGAGATGCCCAATGGGCGTACCGAGGAGCGTCCCCGTGCCTGTTATCTCTCCTGGCAGAAAGTCCGGATACCAGCCCGCCATCAGCTGTGCCAGCGTACTTTTGCCACTGCCGTTGTCACCAAAGATGGCGACCATCCCCGGTTTGACATAGTGAAAGTCATAACAGAACGGAGGATGCGTTGAGTGTGTCGGGCAATAACGGAACTGTTCTAACGTAACCATATCCACGCTCCGAATTCTGTCAGCATCAGCAAGATCATGGTGTAACGCGCTACGCGTTGTAGGTTGCTATCGGCTGGTTCCCATAACGTTGTTCGTCGGTTGTGGATCCGAAATGCCCGCATATCCAGCGCCGCACCACGGACAGCCAGATCGTTAAGCGCATTGTGTGTTAGCGGAATAATTAACGCGGGCATCGCACGTAAACGCTGATACCAGCCCTCATCCAGCGGCACGCCGCGGGCACGCTGCGCTTCATGAATAATCGCTAATTGCCGTTTTAACTGCTCAACGACCAATAACGGCCCGGCAAACAGATAAGCGACGCCTGGCGGCAGGCGAGAAGCAAACAGAGCGCGAATAAAACATTGCACGGGGACGTACTGCATCCACAACTGTGAGGTTGAAACAATCGCCAGAATCCGCAACCAGAGCGTAATAGCATGCGACCACCGTTCTGGCGAACGCGGCGTGCCGCTTAGCCATTCTGTTAGCCAGCCACCGTGTCAATGGAACAGATCTTCCATGGTCAATTCTCT
>ERZ791577.1793-NODE-1793-length-10897-cov-3.338775_pt1 | contig 10897 bp, 10 predicted proteins | sample MGYA00509969_ERZ791577 | MGnify/ENA primary metagenome ERZ791577 (study PRJEB30046, sample SAMN00791917) | human gut metagenome | study: EMG produced TPA metagenomics assembly of the A metagenome-wide association study of gut microbiota in type 2... | reverse complement strand
CCGTATCTTATATGAAACATAATTTGGAGCAGGTTGAAAAAGCCTTAAGGCAACTGGATTTTAGCAAACCGCCTATTATGGTTCATCATATACCAACAGCTTCGGTTACAAAACGAGAGGATAGAATTAAAGAATATAATCTGGACATTGAAAATATAAAAGCTCAAATGGAAAGAGAAGCAGATTACAGATTTGAGTTTAAGAAAATAAGAGATTATTACAAAACCAGAGCGGACAAGTACAAGGTGGTAGGAAAGCTTTTACAGTCCAAACATACTTTTTTTGTTACAGGTTATATGCCTGAGAAACAGGTTGAGGCATTAAAAGAAGAACTGGAAACCAAGTTTAATGTGGCAATTGACGTGGAACAGCCAACGGAAAAAGAGGACGTTCCGGTGCTGTTAACTAACGGAAAAGTTCAGGGAGCAGTTGAAGGTGTTGTAACATCATTTGGTTTTCCTAACAAAATGGAAATTGATCCAACGGCAATAACAGCATTCTTCTATTATTTCTTATTTGGAATAATGCTGTCAGACGCAGCTTACGGATTTTTAATGTTTATTGGATGTTTTATAGTTTTAAAAAAATTCCCGAACATGGAAGGAACAATGGCGAAAACACTTAGAATGTTTATGTATTGTGGCATTTCAACATTAGTGTGGGGAATACTTTTCGGAGGGTATTTCGGAGATGCAATAACAGTTATAGGAAAAACATTCTTTGGAGTAAACATAGGAATACCGGCGCTGTGGTTTGAACCTATTAAACAGCCAATGAAAATGCTTATATATTGCTTATGTTTCGGTATTGTTCATTTGTTTACCGGACTTGGAATTAAGGGATATATGATGCTAAAACAAAAAGATGTAATGTCATTTGTATGCGATGTTGTTCTTTGGTATGTATTTTTGATTGGATTAATATTAATGCTTATTCCAACAAGTATATTTGCCTCATTGGCAGGAAGCACAATAGTCTTCCCGGCGTGGCTTAGTATGCTATCAAAGATAATGACAATAGGTGGCATGGTTGGAATACTTCTTATGGCAGGAAGAAGAGCAAAAAATCCTGTGAAGCGATTATTGCTTGGAGCCTACAGCCTGTATGACACAACAAGCTGGCTAAGTGATTTGCTATCATATTCAAGATTACTTGCCCTTGGACTTGCAACAGGAGTAATAGCCCAGGTAATTAACACAATGGCAGCAATGATGGGAAAATCAATAGTGGGAGTAATTTTCTTTATAGTGGTTTTCCTAATCGGACACACATTCAATATGGCAATAAACCTTTTGGGAGCCTACGTTCATACCAACAGACTACAGTTTGTTGAATTCTTTGGAAAATTTTATGAAGGTGGCGGAAGAGAGTTTAAACCATTTAAGGCGGATACAAAATATGTAAAAGTAAAGGAGAATTAATTATGACTTTAGGAACATTTTTCGATAATTTAGGTTTATTTTATGCATTGCTTGGAGCAGCACTTGCAGTACTTATGGCAGGCGCAGGTTCAGCAATAGGTGTAGGTATTGCAGGACAGGCTGCATCAGGAGTAATGACGGAAGATCCATCAAAATTTGCAAAAGTACTTATTATGCAGTTACTTCCGGGCACACAGGGCTTATATGGACTTCTTATTGGATTCATTACATTATCAAAAATCGGAATCATTGGTAGTGGAGCAGTTGCAGTAACATCATCACAGGGATTACAGATATTGGCAGCATGCCTTCCAATGGCAATAGTTGGTTTAATCTCAGGTAAGTATCAGGGAAAAACGTCAGCAGCCAGTATTGGAATTGTAGCAAAAAGACCTGAACAATTCGCAAAAGCAATGTTGTTCCCGGCAATGGTAGAAACATACGCAATTTTAGCTCTTTTGATATCATTCTTATCAGTAAACGGTATTGCACTATAATTTTCTTTCACATCCCTGTGGTAGGATGAAATCTTTATCGAAGGCACGCTCCCGCTACCTTCAGCTCGTAGCGGTACTAAGAAGCCGTGACAGCTTTCGCTGCCCCACCTTCTAAGGACCGACGGCTTCAGAGTACCTTCTTCTAAAGTTTTCATCCCCCACAGGGGCGAAAGTAATTAGAGTGAATAATACTGAAAGAAAAAATAGGTAATGGAAATTACACGTTTTCAACCATTGCAGTGAGAAAAGATTATGTGAGAATTGTTGTTGTGGTTAATGACGTGCAAAAGAAAGGAGGGGCTGCATGAGTGGTTTGGATAACATTGTAGAGGAGATTAGAAATCAGTCTAAGCAGGAAGCAGATGAAATTCTGAAAGAAGCAGATGTTTTTTGCAAGGACTATATGAATAAAATTAAAAAAGACGTAGAAGTAGAAGTTGTTTCGATTGAGAAGAAGGCTTTGGCTGACCGCAAGCTTTATGAGGAGAAGACGGTTTCAGGTATGGAGTTTTTGGAACGTAATTCTATTCTTAGGGCTAAGCAGCAGGTTATTGAACAGGCTATTGATAAGGCTAGGGAGAGTATAGCAGGTCTTAATGATGAAGAATATTTTAACGTTTTAGAGAAGCTTTTAAGGAAGAATGTTCAGCAGGGCAAGGGAAAGATTTGTTTTTCTAAGAAGGATTTGGACAGGATTCCTAATGGTTTTGAAAATAGAGTAAAAGAGATTGTGGCAGAGAATCAGGGAGAGCTTGTAATTGATAAGAAGCCGGCTAATATTAAGGACGGTTTTGTATTAGTTTATGGAGAGATTGAAGAGAATTGTACTTTGAAGGCTTTGTTTGATTCTAATATTGACAGAATAAAAGATATTGCCAATAAGCAGTTGTTTGGATAGGGGGTAATGCCATGGAGCAGGAATATATTTATGGTGTTGCCAGAATCAGAGCGCTTGAAGGTAGTTTGTTTACAGATGAAACCATTAATCAGTTGGTGCAGTGCAAGGATTATGACGAGGCTATGGATTTCTTAAGAACCAAGGGCTGGGGGAACGGAAACCCGGATCAGAGTTTGGAGGAAATGCTTGAACAGGAGCGAAGGAGAACGTGGAAGGTTCTGGATGAATTAATTGAAGACAAGGAACAATGTGAGATTCTCACCATTGCCAACGAGTACCATAATCTTAAGGCGGCAATTAAGCATGTTTGTACTGAACTTGAAACTGAAAATGTGTTTTATGAAGATACAAAAACAGACACGGAATTCTTGAAAAATTGTATAAGGCAGGGCAATTACAATCTGCTTCCTAAAGGCATGGAGCAGGCGGCAAAGGATGCAACAACAGTTCTTATGCAGACTGGCGATGGACAGTTGTGCGATGTGATTATTGACAGGGCAACACTGGAGGCAATTAAGCAGGCAGGTCAGGAAGCAACTAATGAAATGATTAAAAAATACGCAGATGACCTGGTTACCATATCAGACATTAAAATAGCAGTAAGATGTGCAGCTACAAATAAGGACGCATCTTTTGTTTCAAAAGCACTTGTAAGTTGTGACGGAGTAAGCGTTACGGAATTGATTATAGCTTGCAAGGACGGCTTGGATGGAGTTTGTTCTTATCTTGAAAAGATAGGCTATAGTCAGGCAGTTAGTGCTTTAAAAATATCAAAATCAGTTTTTGAATGCTGGTGTGACAATAAGATTGTGGAAGATATAAAGTCACAGAAATATGACTCTTTTTCAATAGGTCCCATTATTGCTTATGTTATTGCAAGAGAGAATGAAATTAAAACAGTAAAAATTATTCTTTCGGGCAAAATTAATGGTTTTGACAATGAGTTTATAAAAGAAAGGGTAAGGGTAATGTATGCATAAAGTAGCAGTTATAGGTGATTATGACAGTATATATGGCTTTAGCGCACTGGGACTTGATACATTTCCGGTTACCGACGTAACAGAGGCAGCACATTTGCTAAGAAAAATAGCTGCAGGTGAATATGCCATTATATACATTACAGAAATGTTAGCAAAACAGCTTTCAGCAGAGATAGAAAAATACAGAGAGCAGATGGTTCCTGCAATTATCCTTATTCCGGGTGTAAAAGGAAACACGGGAGACGGAGTAAAAGGAGTTAAGGATTGTGTAGAGCAGGCTATTGGTTCGGATATTGTATTTGGGAAGGAATAAAACATGGAGTATAGCAAGGGTGTAATTAAGAAAGTAGCAGGACCTCTTGTAATAGCAGAGGGAATGCGTGATGCCAATATGTTTGACGTGGTTAGGGTTAGCGACAAGCATCTTATTGGTGAAATTATAGAAATGCATGAAGACAGAGCATCTATTCAGGTATATGAGGAGACAGCCGGACTTGGACCGGGAGAGCCTGTTGTATCAACGGGAGCACCTATGTCAGTAGAACTTGGACCGGGTCTTATCGGTAGTATTTATGACGGAATTCAAAGACCACTTGATGATATCATGAAGGTATCGGGTAATCTTCTAAAGAGAGGTGTTTCCGTACCTTCTTTGAAAAGAGAGTTAAAATGGGAGTTTGTTCCAACAGCTTCAGTTGGGGATATTGTTGAACCGGGAGATGTTATTGGAACAGTTAAGGAGACAGCAGCCGTTACTCAGAAGATAATGGTTCCATATGGAATTAAGGGTGAAATTTCAAGTATTAAAGGTGGAATATATGACGTTACTGAAACTGTTGCCACAGTTAAGACAGAAGATGGTGAAAAGGAATTAACTTTAATGCAGAAATGGCCTGTTAGAAAAGGCAGACCTTATAAAGAGAAAAAAGCTCCTTATAAGCCTTTGGTTACAGGACAAAGAGTTATCGATACTTTGTTTCCAATTGCCAGAGGTGGCGTTGCAGCAGTTCCGGGACCTTTCGGAAGTGGAAAAACGGTTATTCAGCATCAGCTTGCAAAATGGGCTGAAGCAGATATTGTAGTATATATTGGCTGCGGTGAACGTGGAAATGAAATGACAGATGTTCTTAATGAGTTCCCTGAATTAAAGGATCCAAAAACAGGACAGTCATTAATGGAAAGAACAGTTCTTATAGCCAACACATCTGACATGCCTGTTGCAGCAAGAGAAGCTTCAATTTATACAGGAATTACAATAGCAGAATATTTTAGAGACATGGGGTACTCAGTAGCTTTAATGGCAGACTCAACATCCCGTTGGGCAGAGGCATTGCGAGAGATGTCAGGTCGTTTGGAGGAAATGCCCGGTGAAGAAGGTTATCCGGCATATCTGGGAAGCCGTCTTGCACAGTTCTATGAGCGTGCCGGGGATGTTGTTACACTTGGAAAAGAAGGCAGGGAAGGAGCTTTGTCAGTTATCGGTGCTGTATCTCCTCCAGGTGGTGATATTTCAGAACCTGTATCTCAGGCAACACTTCGTATTGTAAAAGTATTCTGGGGACTTGATTCAAACCTTGCATACAAGAGACATTTTCCGGCAATTAACTGGCTTACAAGTTATTCACTTTATGTAGACAGAATTGGTGGATGGTTTGAAGAAAATGTTAATAAAGATTGGTTAAAGCTTCGACAGGAGTTAATGAAATTATTGCAGGAAGAAGCAGAGCTTGATGAAATCGTAAAAATGGTAGGCATGGATGCTTTGTCTGCACCTGACAGATTAAAGATGGAAGCAAGCCGTTCAATAAGAGAAGATTATTTGCATCAGAACTCTTTCCATGAAGTTGATACCTATACATCACTTAGAAAGCAGTATATGATGATGGAATTGGTACTTGGTTTCTATAATAAGTCAATGGAAGCCCTTAAACAGGGAGCAAGCGTTGATAAGCTTATTAAGATGCCTGTACGTGAAGCAATCGGACGTTTTAAATATACACACGAAGACAGGCTTGACGAAGCGTTCAATGAAATAATGGACAAGCTTGCCGAAGAGGTGGCAAATACACTGGAAAAGGAGGACTTCTAATATGCCAAAGGAATATAGAACAATTCAGGAAGTAGCAGGACCACTTATGATGGTTAGAAATGTGGAAAATGTTACTTACGATGAATTAGGTGAAATAGAACTTGCAAACGGTGAAGTAAGAAGATGTAAAGTTCTTGAAGTTAATGGAAGTAATGCTCTGGTTCAGCTATTTGAAGACTCTACAGGCATTAATTTGTCTAACAGCAAAGTACGTTTTCTCGGAAGAAGCATGGAACTTGGAGTTTCGCCGGATATGCTTGGAAGAGTTTTTGACGGCTTGGGAAATCCAATAGATGGAGGTCCTGACATTCTTCCGGAGGAAAGACGAGATATTAACGGTGTGGCGATGAATCCGGCAGCGAGAAATTATCCTTCTGAATTTATCCAGACAGGAATTTCAGCAATTGACGGACTTAACACTCTTGTAAGAGGACAAAAACTACCAATCTTTTCAGCTTCAGGTTTGCCACATGCCAACCTTGCAGCCCAGATTGCAAAACAGGCAAAGGTTATTGGAACTGACGAACCTTTTGCAGTTGTTTTTGCGGCAGTTGGTATTACTTTTGAAGAATCAAACTTTTTTATAAATAGTTTTAAGGAAACAGGGGCAATTGACAGAACGGTATTGTTTATCAATCTTGCCAATGATCCGGCGGTAGAACGTATTGCAACGCCTAGAATGGCACTTACTGCAGCAGAATATCTTGCATTTGAAAAAGGAATGCACGTACTTGTAATTATAACTGATATTACAAACTATGCAGACGCATTAAGAGAAGTTTCTGCAGCAAGAAAGGAAGTTCCGGGCAGACGTGGTTATCCGGGATATATGTATACTGACCTTGCAACAATGTATGAGCGTGCAGGTCGTCAGCGTGGCAAAGACGGTAGTATTACAATGATTCCGATTCTTACAATGCCTGAAGATGACAAGACTCATCCTATCCCTGACCTTACAGGTTATATTACAGAGGGACAGATTATCTTAAGCCGTGACCTTTACAGAAAAGGAATTACACCACCAATAGATGTACTTCCATCTCTTTCAAGACTTAAGGACAAAGGTATTGGCGAAGGAAAAACAAGAGCTGACCACAGTAACGTAATGAATCAGCTTTTCTCAGCCTACGCAAGAGGCAAGGAAGCCAAAGAACTTATGACAATTCTTGGTGAGGCTGCACTGTCAGACATTGATCTTATTTATGCTAAGTTTGCAGACGAGTTTGAGAAGGAATATGTTTCACAGGGCTATGACGCAAACCGTTCCATTGAGGAAACGATGGATATTGGCTGGAAACTTTTGTCAATGCTTCCTAAGTCGGAGTTAAAGAGAATTGATGATAAGTTCCTTGAAAAATATTATAAGCAGCAGGATTAGAATTAATATTGGTTGTATTGATTTTTTAGATAGTTTTTAGAAATGAGGGAAAATTATGGCAGGAACAAGAGTAAATCCAACCCGAATGGAATTAACGAAACAGAAGAAAAAGCTGCTTTCTGCTACTAGAGGTCACAAGCTTTTAAAGGATAAAAGAGATGAGCTGGTAAGACAGTTTATGGATCTTATAAAAGAAAATATGGAATTAAGACTTAAAGTTGAAAAAGGCATAAAAAATGCCAACATGGAGTTTGCCATTGCAAGGGCAGAAATGAGCGAACAGGTTTTGAACACTGCACTTATGGCATCAAAGAAAAGCCTGAATATTAATCAAGGTGTTAAGAATGTAATGAGCGTTGACATACCTACTTTTTCAACTAATGACGAAATAAGTGGAAATGACATATACTCTTATGGCTATGCTTTTACAGCAGGAGATTTGGATGACGCAGTATACTCCTTAAGTACTGTTTTTGAAGATATGCTTAAACTGGCAGAGGTAGAAAAATCCTGTCAGCTTATGGCAACTGAAATTGAAAAAACAAGAAGAAGAGTAAATGCCTTAGAACATGTAATAATTCCTGAAGCAATGGAAAACATAAAGTATATAACAATGAAGTTGGATGAAAATGAGCGTAGCACACAGATTCGTCTAATGAAGGTTAAAGATATGATGGTTCAGCAGGCAGTGGAAGAGAGACGAGTGCAGGATGGATTATAATAAATTGACTAAAAACAAAAATTGACATATTACGATTAAAACTTTATAACTAAGTTAATCCATATGGAAATTTAAATGTTAGGAAGGTGCAGGTATGAAAATTTTATTTTATGATACAAAGAAATATGACAAGGAATCTTTTGATAAGGTTTTGCCAAAGTATGAGGACATTGAAATCGAATACGTTGATAGTGATATTTCCGTAAGAAACGCAGTGTATGCCAAAGGCTTTGAGGCTGTATGTGGTTTTGTAAGTTCAGATTTCAGTGCTAAGGTTATAGATGTTTTGGCAGACAATGGTGTAAAGATTATTCTTTTAAGATGTGCCGGCTTTAATAATGTTGACATTAAAAGAGCTAAGGAAAGAGGAGTTTTAGTTATGAGAGTTCCGGGATACTCACCGGAGGCAGTGGCAGAACACGCTATGGCTCTTGCCCTTGCAAGTAACAGACACATTCATAAGGGATACATCAAGGTTAGAGAAAACAACTTTAGCCTTGTGGGTCTTACAGGACTTAATTTCTTTAAGAAAACAGCAGGAATAATCGGCACCGGAAAAATCGGTGCAGCAATGTGTAGAATCTGTAAAGGTTTTGGAATGAGAGTTATTGCCTATGACATATATCAAAATCCTGATTTGGATTTTGTTGAATATGTTGATCTTGACACATTGTTGGCAGAAAGTGATTTGATTTCACTTCATTGCCCATTAACAGATGATTCTTATCATATGATAAATTCAGAAACAATAAACAAGATGAAAGACAATGTAGTTCTTGTAAACACATCAAGAGGTGCATTAATTGATACAGAAGACTTGATTAAGGGAATACGTCAGCACAAATTCCACAGCGTAGGTCTTGATGTTTACGAGGAAGAAACAGCTAACGTATTCGAAAACCGTGAAGACGATATAATGGAAACATCCATTACATCAAGACTTCTATCATTCCCAAATGTAATCGTAACATCCCATCAGGCATTCTTAACAGAAGAAGCCTTGGAGGCAATCAGCTATACAACACTTGAAAATGCCCAAAGCTATATTGAAGGACATGTAATCAAGCAGAATTTAGTATTGCCACAAAAATAGGGGAAAAGACTGAAGAAAAAAAGGACACTTTAAAAATCAAGTGCCCTAGTGTATAAACCAGTTAGAAAGTGAATCGGATGTAACTCCGATTTGCCCTCAGTGGATTAAAAACAAATAAAAATACCATAAAAACTATACAATTTGTTTGTAAATCCTTGAAAATCCACCACTTTATTGTATAATAGTGTCAATAGCAGAAAATAAAAACGTTTTCGGATGATTCAATAAGAATATTGAATTATTGACAATAACACATTTAAATCAGGAAAACATGAATTGAAAAGGAGATTTTGTATGAGAAAGGTATTAGCTTTTGCAGTGGTAGCTACAGCTACATTAGGTATTGGTTTTGCAGGAACTACAGTTAAAGCAGCAGAACCAGCACAGAATATTGATATTTCAAAGATGAAAGTTAACTGGAGTGATGAATTTAACGGAACAGAACTTAACAGTGACCATTGGACTCCGGAGATTGGAAATGGAAACTGGGGCTGGGGAAACAATGAGAAAGAATACTACAGAGCAAACAACATATCTGTATCAGATGGAACAATGAAGATTAAAGCCCAGACAGAAAAAGTTGGTAGTTACAATTGGACATCTGGAAGAATCAAAAGTGCAGGAAAGGTTAACATTGGATATGGATATGTTGAAGCAAGAATAAAGATTCCTTCATCACAGGGAATTTGGCCGGCATTTTGGATGCTTGGAACTAACGGAAAGACTTGGCCTGCATGTGGTGAGATTGATATTATGGAAGCTTTCAACACAAGATCAGATATCCAGAGCACAATCCATTATCCAAAATGGAATGGAGCAGATCAGTATGTTTACACTAACCGTAATATAAGTAATAAGACAGAATGGCATACATATGGATGTTACAGAGATGGAAGCATATGTGCATTCTACATAGATGGTAAGCTTTTAACATCATACGGAACATGGACAAATAAGTTTGTAAGAATAACTGATTTCGCAGAAACATATTCAACAGCAGATTTAAGAACAGGAAACTATGCAGGACAGCGTAGCGTATTAAATGATGATTACTATCTTTTGTTTAATGTGGCATGTGGCGGAAACTTAGCACAGGGCAACCCTCCAACAAACAGTGATTGGAGTGCTACAATGGAAGTTGACTATGTAAGATACTACGTACCAAAAACAGCAGACGAACTTGCACAGGACAAAAAAAATGAAGTTAACAAAAAAGACGCCGACAAGAACACAACAATTGTCACAGCACCTGCAAGAGCAAAAATCAAAACTCTTAAAAATGTAAAGAGGAGAAAAATGCAGATTAAACTTGCTAAAGTAAGTGGTGCAAAAGGCTACCAGATTCGTTACTGCGATAACAAGAAATTCCAGGGCTACAGTGTTAAGAACATTAAGAAGACAAAAGTTACAATTAAGAAGCTTGACAAAAAAGAAACCTATTGGGTTAAGGCAAGAGCTTACAAAGTAGTAAACGGTTCAAAGAAATACGGCGCATGGTCAAAAGTTAAAAAAGTAAAAATCAAAAAATAAAAAATAGCAATAACAAAAATAATTGAATAAATAGTTGAATGAGAGATGTTTCTGGTTAGTGAAACACTGTCGGAAACGAAAGAGAATCTAAAAAAGCATACTTTGGGGTAAAATACCTCCGAAGTATGCTTTTGTGCGTTGTGGTGATTCACTAAAGAGAAACTCAGTTTACAGAAAATTCACAGAATATCCTTTTTTATCCATTTATTAATGGGTGTTCTTTTTTCTAAAAATATGTTAAAATGGAATTTGTGAAATTGTATATCAAAACGAAATGAAAAATATAATTT
>ERZ791577.1787-NODE-1787-length-10931-cov-3.809765_pt1 | contig 10931 bp, 9 predicted proteins | sample MGYA00509969_ERZ791577 | MGnify/ENA primary metagenome ERZ791577 (study PRJEB30046, sample SAMN00791917) | human gut metagenome | study: EMG produced TPA metagenomics assembly of the A metagenome-wide association study of gut microbiota in type 2... | reverse complement strand
GTGAATAGGAGAATCTGATATGGCAAAAAAGAAAGTTTGGGTTGTAGGACATAAGCATCCGGATACAGATTCCATATGTGCAGCGATTTCTTATGCAAACCTGAAAAATGAAATAGAAAAAAAGAATCCCAAAACAGCTACGGGAATGACCTATATTGCAAAGAGAGCCGGATCTGTAAATGAGTCGTCCTTCTCTAATATCTCCATTTCCGAGTTTTGTAAGAATGAATTTATCTAATAATGGTTTAACTTCTGATGCTCGTAAGGTTGCTCCTGATTCATTATGTTGAAAATGGATCATTGGAGTGTGTTGTTTTAGTATAGCGGTTAACTGATTCATAATATTCTTTTTTCTATTTAGTTATCTTTTTATATTCTTCAAAGAAATCCTTCATCTTTTTGAAGTTCTCCTCAATCGATTTCAGATCGTCTTTAGTACCAATAATAGAAAGAATAGAAAGATAAAATTTTTTTAATTCATTTTCTTGGTTTTCTATCAAGGAATCACATTTTTGTTGTAGTCCATTTACCTTATTCGTTAGCTCTTCTTTTTCTTTATCCTTGATAATTGCTTCACGGGCGAGTAGCCATGTTTTCATCTTTTCATCAGTTTCTTGTTTAGCCTGATACTCTTTTTCTTTCTGGCGATTCTGAAAACATGAGAGATGCCATTGTTGCAATACACCAATAAGTGGCAACAGAACAATCATAATGCAAAAAAACACAGTAAGACATGTAATGTCTTTAGGGGAATTCTGTCCCATATTCACACACTCAATTACTGTCAAAGATACGATTAGTGCAATTTCACATTCTACTAATTTCCAATTCATAGTTTTCTTTTTCTTTTATAGATTATACATATGGCACAAAGTGTACCTATTATTAATAATAGAGATTGAATGATAAAGCTGGTCGAGAGTTCTCCATTTTCTTCCATCACTTCACTGATTTGATTCATTCCCCAAAAACCGGTAATTACTGTAATGGGTAAAAATAAAGTAGCAATATCATTAAGCAAACTTGCTTTTTTGTTTCGCTCCCGATCTTCCATTAAAGAAATGTATTGATGCAGTTCTTCTATTTCTCCATCTAAATCCTTTATATAACTTTCCATTTGCAAGCAAGAGTGGAGCTTGTTGTACATTTCGATTCCTTGGTCTTGAGCTGTAATCTCACGGAAATAGATTTGATTTACGAAACGAATATATTCTTTATATAAAGAACTAACCCGTTTAGATACGGCTTCTACATCCTGATTGGATAATTGGCTTACTTTAGTGATTTCTCCGGAAAATCTTAACATGGAAGCACGTTGAACTAATACTAGTTCGGCCATACGTGCATAGATCGTTTGAAAATATTCTATCAGGTAATCGGGTACTTCATTATTAGTAAGGTATACTAATGAATATTTACTGATACCATAAAGTGAACTCCATTGTTGCCAACGATAATAGGTATGTTCCTCCAATAGTTCTTTTTTCATTTTCTCATTTTGGCAAGTGGCATTACTTCCATCTATAAACAGAAAACGATACCAGTAATCTGAGAATGGATCCTGGCTATCAAAGTAGGCTTTCGCATTATTTGTAAATTGTTGAGATAGCTGATTGTTTTTGTACCATGTTGCCACAAACATACGATCATCTATAATAGGGTCAATTGATAAATTGGTAACTAATTCACAAATTAGCTTTTTTATGGACGAGGAAGGCTGCCAGCTGTCATAGGGAGTATATGATTTGAAATCTTCAAAATAAACTGTTTGATTTAAACCTTCTATCCGAATGTATTCTGAAATCTCATTTCGTAGTCTTGTATCATTGAAAAAGGGGGGCATGATACGGCGCCCATATTGATTGATAGCCAATATGTCTTCTGGGCTGTTTTGAGTGCAATCTTCATTTTTTAGATAAAATGACAAGAATCCGACACCTGTAGCATATAGATTAATATTCATCGCGTCTACAATGAGTTTATATGGATTATTACGCCCTTTTTTCTTTATATAATAGTAAATGTGATTACTTAGCTTAGGTTCTTTGCGTTCGAAATGGTGAATTAGATTTAATGGACTGTGCTCTTCATCATATAATATATTGTGTACAAATGTATAATAATAGTTCTTCTCGTTATATAATGACTCCTCTTCTCCAGGATCTGGCTTTTGTGAGCGTTCCCAATGAGAATTCCGGTTATATTGAATGTTGTCCAAATTAACTTGGTCAGAAAATGCTTGATTTTCTAATCCCATAATTTCCCATTTAAATGGAAAATAAAATATGTGATAACTATATATCATAATTCTAATAGTTTTATCTGTTCGACTATGTTAAGTATTTCATTTGTTGTTAGGCAGTTGCGTACGGTTCCGATAAATCCATTAATACCGCCTCCCCAAAAGATATTACTTATTAGGGTGTATCGCTTTAATATCTTCTGGATAGAATTTATCCCTTTTCCATAATATATTAACTCATTCGGAGTGTAGATTAGTAATTTTTCATAGGGATATAATCTGTCACATATGGGTGAAAATTTGTTCGCTGTAGTGAACACAACATATAAACTAGCAATTTTTTCTGTTCCGTTTGTAATTGCTTCTTGAGCCAACTTTTCGTCATCCTCTATTACTCCCTGTGCTTTTCGATCCTCTTGTCTGATTAGATTTATTTCTTCATGACTGGCTCCTATTTCTAACATTCCTGGAATATAAGCCTTATCATTTGCTGCAACTAATGTCTGATATCGATTGAGAGGGTGATCAAGAATAGAAGCTACTTGTTCCAATGCCGAAGGATAGGTAGCATATTCATTATGGTGATCAATTCGAATATAGTTAGTGGGGGGCGTGATGTCCTCTTTCAATTCTACACCATAGATAATAAACGGCTCTTTATTACCATATTGTTGTATCTCTTCTTCGTATTGACTTAATAACGCATTATCCCATTGTAAATAACGGTCCTTGAATATGACGTTTCTATCTGTCAATATCTGGACTATAGTTTGCATCTCTAAATCATGTCCTCCCAAAAGGAAAAGATGTTTTTTTATCTCTTTTGCTTGCTTCTGCATATCTTTTTTATTAGATCCTTATCTTCTATAGCGATTTCACTTAATTCTATATGTTTACATGCTTCTTCCCGCAACAGCCGTGCAGTTGCAGATTCTGGAGATAAATCCCATGTTAAAAGAATTGTATGGATTTTGAGAGCTTTTAATTTTTTTATTAACATTTCGTGATCGGCGTCACCTGTAATCAGAATAACAAAATCAAATTTTCGAAAGAGTGATAACTCGTATGCTTCAAGAGCGAACCATACATCAATGCCTTTCTCTATAACGTTAATTTCACCTTCCTTTTGTATTTCACGTAAATGCTTGTAATGAAAAATAACATCATTTTCAATTAGTGAATCTTCAAACTTACGTTCACTGAATAACAAATGTTTGTTATTAGCATCGTTAACACGGTACCGTCCACGGAAATAATGACTTTCTGTTATTTGACAGAATTCTGTGTTTAAATTATATTCATAGGCTATTTTCTCTTTTATAAATTTAAAGAAAAAGGTTATGTCGATATTCAGTGACAATTTTTCCTCAAGAGCCTGATTTATTTTTGTGAAATATCCTCCGTCAATGAATATTCCTATTGATGTGATAGATTCAATCATTTTTGGTCTTTTTTGTATTAGTTTCGAGTTATCGTACCATATCCAATGCTTGTATGTTTGCCTATTCCAATATAATCCGGAAGATTTAGATTACATTGGAAATCTGCATCAAACGACATTAATTTGATATTTTTATTAGATATTAGCTTGGCAAAACTAAGTTGAAGGAGTTTACATTGTAGTGGAAAGTCAATAAAATAATTGACTCCTTTTGTAAATGATAATATATTACCTACCAAAATTTTTTCCAGAAAATTAATTCTTTCTGAAAGAATGCTAATATTTTGATACTTTTTGTAGTTATCCGAATTTAAAGGCAACCAGTTATGAATATGATAATTTATCATTCTTGATTGTCGTTCAATCAATAGTTTGTAAGGAGTTACAGAGGCAAACTTCATATTGACTTTTCTATTTCCCAGTTGAAAGTTGAAATCACATTGTGAAAAGAATTTCTCAATTGCTTTTGTTCCTTGATCAATACATACGATTGTTGCTTGTTGTTCGATATTCTTGTATTGTATTAAGGGATAAGAGTAGCGATATTTATTTTTCTCTACATGATTGTGGTATAATATATCTGGCTGGTCACCCAGTTTTTGTATAATTGAACTTCTAAAGAATTGAACTTCATCATCAGATATTTTATTTTTAAATTTTATAAGAAGTACATGTGTGTTTTTCATATCATTTGTAATTGTTATGCTTGTAATGATAGCAATATTCGGTAATAAAAAGCAGAAAAGCAAGAAAATCGGTGTTTATTTTCTTGCTTTTTTACATGGGGACGATTCTTGTCACGGTATACCGTGACATATCTTATTTTATCCCTTGTTTCAGTCTTTCGGAGAGGCTATCTTTATTATATCCGTACCATATATCAGTAATTTTTCCATCAGGCGTTACAAGTACATAAAAGGGAGTGCCATTTGCTTTGTAACGGATATACAATCCGAATGCCCCTTTGGGATCATTTAGATCGATCCATTTGATATTCTTTCTTTGAGAGAATTCTTTCCATGATTTCTCATCATCAATATTTATACCGATAAAAGTTACTTTTTCTTTCCACATATCGGATAAGATTTCCATCTCAGGAAGTGATTCAATACAGTGTCTACAACTTCTGCTCCAAAAATCAAGTAAAAGGTATTTTCCTTTATAATCGGATAGACGGTGGTGGTTTCCATCGATATTTGACAGCTCGGTATCCGGCATGTCATCACCTATCTTAGCTTTTGTAGGCGTTAAACAAGCTTTTATCTTTTTTCCTATTTGTGAGTTGCGTTGTGTTGATGTTAGTTGCTGATACAATACTTGAGCTTCTGAGATAGGAAAGCCTTTTAGATAGACAGATTGACGGCTTAATGCTTCCAAATGATCTAGCCAAATAGAGGTAACAGGAAGATTCTTCATTAAATTGATTTCTTCTTTGGACAGTAACAGCTCGAGGGAGTCTAGTTGGGGATACAGTATATTTTGGATGCTGTCCGTCATTTGTATTTTCTCTTTAGGTGAATCCGATATAGCTATCTTTTTCCACATGTCTGATGATAAAGCTTGTAATCGTTGTCTTTGGTCTGTCAAATTGCGGAAACCCTCATTTGTGTATTGATTTTCTTCTTGCTGCTCTTTGATGTTACTTACTATATTCCATGTACGGAGTAGTTTATCACTGCCGATGATGGATACCGTTTCTCCCGGAGAGGCATATACGTCCAGCCATGTATTGGGAAAGCCTTCTCCTTTACTTACTATTCTCAAAGCTTCAGTCTGATTATTAAGAGTATGTATAATGAATTTAAACTTTCCATTATCGATTGTATCGTTGGCAATTTGTTTCATACCTGTTCCCTGTTGACGCATCAAACTGATAACGGTCCCATCAGGAATCCCATTGATGTTTCCTTCAATAATACAGGGTTGTTGTGCTTGGAGTGATAAACATATAATGGTGAAGAACAATGTGAAGAATTGTGTTTTCATATTCAATGCAAATTTGTAAAAGGTAATATGGAAGTCATTTGCATGAATATAGCACTCAATTATGCAAATGTGTCAAGAAGTAAAATGAATCAAGAATTACTCAGATTTACCGGGTACATCTCTTTTAATTGCGTATCCGTGTTAATCTGAGTAATTCTGTCTGAGGAGTGTTAAATAGTAACTTCTGTTACAACTTGACCATCGAATAAATTAATTACCCGGTCTGCGAAACCTGCATCATGCTGAGAGTGAGTTACCATAACGATGGTAGTGCCTTCCTTATTCAATTCGCTCAATAGTCCCATAACCTCTTTACCATTTTTAGAGTCAAGATTACCGGTAGGTTCATCGGCAAGAATCAATTTAGGGTTGGCTACTACGGCGCGGGCAATGGCAACACGTTGTTGCTGACCTCCGGAAAGCTGTTGTGGAAAATGCTTGCTTCTATGGGTAATGGCCATGCGCTCCATTGCTTTTTCCACTCGTTGTTTACGTTCAGAGGCCGGAATACCCATGTAGAGTAAGGGCAATTCAATATTTTCATATACATTCAGTTCATCAATCAGATTGAAACTTTGGAATACAAAGCCAATAACTCCTTTGCGGAGATTGGTGCGCTGCGATTCTGTATATTTGGATACTTCTTTTCCGTTCAGATAATACTCTCCTCCTGTAGGATTATCCAGTAAACCGAGAATATTGAGAAGAGTAGATTTTCCACAACCGGAAGGTCCCATGATAGCGACAAATTCGCCCTCTTTTACCTCTACGCTGACGTTATTTAATGCCCATGTTTCAACTTCTTCGGTCTTGAAGATTTTTTGCAAATTGATTGTCTTAATCATAATCGTAATTTTTTAAGAGTTTATATTATTATTCGTTTTTTATTATTTCTGCCGGATTGAGATGCATGATTCTGTAGATTTTATAGGCTGTTGTTACAAAGATAAGTAAACCTATCAGAATGAAGAGGTAAATCCCCCATGTAAATCCGGTAATACTGCTGATCGGGCTATCCTTGGTTATGTCTATCACAAGCAACCTTAATAATGGATAAGTGATGGTATAGGCCAGTATGAATTGGATTATATATGCTTTTCCGAACATCAAAGCAATTACTTTCGGAGTTGCGCCGTTTATTTTGCGAATAGCAACTTCTTTCTGCCGGCTGACTGTGTCCATAGAGATAGCTGAGTATATGCTCAGTATAACCAGAAGAGCACTTATGATGCCTAATAGCAGTGAGGCATCGCCCATCAGGTCTCTGATACCTTGTGTTGTACTTCTTCTTATATCCAGTCGTTGTATATCGAGTGGCAATGACTCTGGGACGTAATTACGGCATACCCTTTCTATTTCTGATTTGGCTTTACCAAAACTGATATCGTCACGAAAACGGATATAAATTACGGATGCCTCTTCAGTCGGGAAGAAAACAGAAATATTGTATTGATTGTGTTCTGAAATGTTCTCCCCATAACAAGCCTTGTATGTACCTGCTATCCGATAGTTCTCTTTACCTAATTTTACATTTCCGCTTACAGAATCATTTTCCAACTGCTTTTGAAAGGCTTCGCTGATGTAAACCACGTTACTTGTATGAGGTTCGACGATCTCTCCCCGGAAAGGAATCCGGAAGAACTGGAAGTAGCTGGGATCTCCTTGTCTGACTCTGATAGTGAGAGTACGGTGATCGGCAGACTCATAGTCACTGGTCAGAAACGAATTATAGTTGCCGCTCATCAAAGCTGAACTGATATTTTCCACTCCCGGCAACATCTTTATTTGTGATAAAATCGCATCCTTATTTTTGCCGAGAGTAACACTATTCATTTCAAGGCAAAGCGTGGAATTTGTTTCTTTGTCTGATAGAGGAAGGTACAAAACGCTTCCTACACTATTGAATAAATGTATAGCGATACTCATACCCAGAAAAAAGATACATACACATAGCTGTACGCACATCATGATGTTGCGAAAGAGGTGCCGGTGGCTGTTAGTTTTCATGTGCCCGGCAAGACCGGATCGTTGCAAACGCCGGATGGGATATAGCATTACAAGGGTGCAGATCAGTAACAGCCCTATATAAAGTTTAACTTGAATGCCATATAGAGTTTGGATATCTATTGGAATCATTTCTTTAGGCGGAATATAGGTTGTCAGTAGTAAACAGGTACATTCGGATAAGACCAGCGAGAGCAATAAAGAAAATGTCAGCATCCAGAAAGCTTCGGTGAATAGAAGGGCAAATAAACTTTTGGGGCTGGCACCCAGACTTTTCCGCAGAGCCAGTTCACGATTACGGTTGTAGAATGACTGTATGATGAACTTTAGAAAGTTTATCATACCCGATAACAGAATCAGAGAGGATAAGAAGGTAATGAATGCTATGCCTATCATTCGCTGCGGATCGTGATACGAGTCAGCTTCTTTGTTCGCAATGAAATATGCCATTTCATTATTATGAAGAGTTGTCATCCCCTTTAGGCTTTCATTGGCTTTATTCAATCCGTCTGCTGTTTCCAGTGTACCTTCTGTGATGTATCCTTGTTGTCCGTTCCCCTCTCTCAAATGGGAGAAATAGATATCTGTTTCAACATCTAGTGTTTTGGGGAGATTTCTGATAACATTGACAACTTTATAGTATGTGTTTTTATCTTTTTCGCTTTCCTTCAACTTGACTATTTTCAGTAATGTGCCTACCGGGTTGCTCTTTCCGTATACTTTACGGGCACAACTTTCGGACAACACAACTTCTTCCGGAGTTGTGGGAAGAGCATTGCCATATAAGAAGGATGCATTATAATGTGAAAAGAAATTAGGATCAGTATCCATATATGAAATAATGTAAGGCTTTTCTTCCTGCTCCCTATTGATGAATACAACTTCGGCTTCTCTTTGGTAAGAGTGGAAGCAGATTTGCTTAATACCCGGTATGGGATGTTCTGTCAGGGTCCGGATCTCAGAAGAATTGAGACTCCACCCCCACCCTCCTACTTCATGGTTGGAATTGATCATCCGGATTGAAATCCTTTGTTCGAAATTGGGCATGTTACGTGATGCTCCATCTATTTCATTGATAAAAAAGTGGATGATGCTGAAACAAGTCATACCAACGGAAAGACAAATGGCAGAAATAATGCTGTGTGTCTTATACTTCAGCAGGTTGCGTATTGCTGTTTTGAGATAATGCTGTATCATATAGTTCATTTTCTCTGATTTATTCGTTTTTAATTACTTCTGCCGGATTAGTCCGTGCAATATAATATATCTGCCAGCTGATTGTAGCTGTTATTATGCCTATTAATAGCATGAGGGGACCCATCCAAAGCCATGGATCGGCATAATCAAACAATATGACTCGATGCTGGCTGCCGATGACCATGACGAAGAGGCTAATTAAACCTCCTATTACCGAAGCTATTAAAAATAAAATCAGGTAGTTTTTAGCAAACAACCAATAGATGTCCGGTAAACGTGCACCATTAATTTTACGGATGGCAACTTCTTTTTGTTTACGGATAGTGTCAATGCTGATAGCTCCATAAACGCCAAGTACCGTAATCACTAAGCAAATGGAAGAGCAGACAACGAACAGCCACATCACCGAGATAGTTCCTAATCCGGTTTGTTCCTCATATAAACTGATGAACTCGAAAGGTTCGTTCTGTGGCAGATATTGATTCATCTCCTTGCTCATTTCTGCTTTTACTTCCTTGCGAGGAGCATCAGGGACCAATCGTATATATATTTTCCCGATTTCGTCATTCATGGCAGAAAGTGGTAAAAGAGCCAATTGCTTTGCACTTGGAGAATCGGGACCTATATGGACTAAACCTTTAACCGGATATACTTGGTTTTGAAAGCGAAAAGACTCGGAGGTAGAATCAGCTTGCAAAGTTTGGTATAATTGTTCGTTTACGTAACAAAAAGGTTCTCCCGGTTTGTGATGGCATTTGATGTTCATCAAATTAAAATAATCATCCGAAACGAAGCAGAGTTCGGTAAATCCATACTCTTGGCTGTAATCCCTGTTAGTGTAGGCTGTTTCGGCATTCCAACGGCGTGAGCGCAGGAAGTTTATCAGTTCCGGTTGATTCTCACGAATGCGATCGTAGCCTCTTATATTTACTACCATAATTTCTTTTTTTGTCTCTGTGCTCAGATTGGGATTGGCTGAGAGATCGTATTCTTTCATTTGCATACGGATGCCGACTGTACCTACAATGAATAGAAAAGAGAAGAGTAGCTGGACGCTCAGTAACGTGTTACGGATTATGTGACGTTGTCCGGTAGTTGTTCCCCCCCTCAATCCTTGCGCTATTGTCTTATGGGCAATGTGCCAGGAAGAGATGAATGAGATCAGTAAACTGATAAGCAACAAGCCTCCTATATATTGGCATTCATAAACCCACAATCGATGTGTATCTATGTATAAGTTTCTTTGTATTTCATTAGAAAATGTACTTATAAACCAAGGTAGCAAGCTCTCAGTAATGGCCAGGGTAATTATTCCACAGATCAGGATGATGACAGCCTGTTCAAGGAATAGCAATATGAAAAGTCCCCAGTAAGTAGAACCCAGCGTATTACGTAGACTGATCTCTTTGTAACGGTTGGCAAATGCTCCTATACTGAATGAAAAATAGTTGATCATGCCTACCAATAAAACCAATAGCCCCAAAATAGCCACCCATAATTCAGCGCCTGCCTTATGTTCTGTCTGGCTATCCAGCACTATTTGTGGTATCCATTCCGGATGGTTGGGAAAAAGTCCCAATTTAGGCAGTAATTGTGAAATGTGTTCGGCATCTTCCGGGCGTTTGAGCAGTAGTTTGTGTATCCCAAATGAAGCATTTTCAGGTAGTGGAAGAAAAACATCGTAGCTGCTGTGATAATTATTCATCCCTGCCGGATAGGGCTTGATAACGGCAATAATGGTATGTATTTTGCCTCTCTGGTTAAGGATCGTTTTTCCCAGCGGCGAAACGCCTCCACAGAATTGTTTGACAAACTCAGTCGTTACTACAGCTTCGTTACCCGAAATACCAAACTGTTTTAAGGAGCCGTCTATACATTCTGTAGGAAATACTTTGAAATAATCAGCATTACATTCTGTTTTGTCCACTTTACAATATACCGTTTCATCTAATGTGATTGTAGATGAAGAATTTACATAAAAAGCAACTGCTTCAAATTTGTCTTTATGTTCAAGTGCGATGTTCCCAATATGAGCACTGCTCTTTATTTTGTGGTGAACGA
>ERZ791577.1770-NODE-1770-length-11027-cov-6.115931_pt1 | contig 11027 bp, 10 predicted proteins | sample MGYA00509969_ERZ791577 | MGnify/ENA primary metagenome ERZ791577 (study PRJEB30046, sample SAMN00791917) | human gut metagenome | study: EMG produced TPA metagenomics assembly of the A metagenome-wide association study of gut microbiota in type 2... | reverse complement strand
TTTGTGCTTCGCTTGATGCCTTGCAAATCCTTTATAGATTGCAACTTGGAAAGTCAGTTCTCGTCGGTCCCGGCCGTCTCGCCGAGGCCCGCGTCGTTCTCCCCGAGGATGCCGAGCTTGCCGATGGCGTGGCGGCAGAGCGCCGTGTACGTCTGCTCGCTGATGTCATGCTCCATCTTGCAGGCGTCCTCCTCGGCGGTCTTGGCGTCGACGCCGAGCTCCATGAGAAACTTCGTGAGCGTATGGTGCCGGTCGAGCATGCGCGCGGCAATGTCCATGCCGCGCGGCGTGAGCGTGATGAGCCCGTCGCGGTCCATCGTGATGTAGCCGTTTTCGCGCAGGCGCTTGGTCGTGTAGGTCACGCTCGGCTTCGTGACGCCGAGGTGCTCCGCGATGTCGATCGAGCGGATGTAACCGTGTTTCTGCTGCATCATCAGCATTGCTTCCAGATAGTCTTCCGCAGCTCTCAAGATCTGCATAGCGGATTCCACCAACCTTTTCGTAAAATTGCTTCTAGGTTAGCACACCTTAACCAAAAATGCAAGCGATGCAAAAATTTTTACAAATACCCCTTGACACGCGCTGTTAGATAGATTAAACTTTAGCAAGGTTAGGGAAGTTTAACTCATGTTAAACAAATATAACCGCTCTTTTTTCATCCAAGGTTAGCACGCTCTAACCGTTACCAGTGGAGGGATATCTATGATGCCGCTGAATCTCGCCAATGTCGGCGAGGAGACACTGATTCTGAAAGTCGGCGGAAACCCGGAGACCAGAAAGCACTTGGAAGATCTGGGTTTCGTCCCCGGTGGGACGGCCACGGTCGTATCGGCGATCGGCGGGAATCTGATCGTGAAGGTCAAAGAATCCCGCGTTGCCATCAGCGATGAAATGGCACGCAAAATCATGATTTAAGGGAGGAAGCACGATGAAAACGCTGCGAGAAGCCAAGATCGGCGAAACGGTCAAGGTGGTGAAGCTGCATGGTGAAGGCGCCATCAAGCGCCGCATCATGGACATGGGCATCACGAAGGGCACCGAAGTGTATGTGCGCAAGGTCGCACCGCTCGGCGATCCGGTGGAAGTCACGGTCCGCGGCTACGAGCTGAGCCTGCGCAAGGCCGATGCCGAGATGATCGAGATCCAGGCATAATCATCCGTAAGCAAAATTTATTACATAAGGTAGGATCCCCCATCAACAGAGGAGAATATCGCAAAGGAGCATCCGAATGGAAAAGCAAATCAAGATTGCCTTAGCCGGCAACCCGAACTGCGGCAAAACGACGCTGTTCAATGCGCTGACCGGCTCCAATCAGTTTGTGGGCAACTGGCCGGGCGTCACGGTCGAGAAAAAGGAAGGCCGCCTGAAAAAGCATGACGACGTTGTCATCATGGACCTTCCCGGCATCTACTCGCTCAGCCCGTACACGCTCGAAGAGGTCGTCGCCCGCAACTATCTGATCGACGAGCGTCCGGACGCCATCCTCAACATCGTGGACGGCACGAACCTCGAGCGCAACCTGTACCTGACCACGCAGCTGACCGAACTGGGCATCCCGGTGGTCATGGCCGTGAACATGATGGACATCGTGCGCAAGAGCGGCGACCAGATCAACATCAGCCAGCTGTCGCAGCAGCTCGGCTGCAAGGTCGTGGAGATCTCGGCCCTGAAGGGTGACGGCGTCATGGCCGCGGCAGAAGCCGCCATCGAGGCCGCCAAGTCCACCAAGACCGTGCCGATGCACACGTTCTCCGGCCCGGTCGAGCACGCGATCGCCCACATCGAAGAGGCGGCCGTGCACAAGATGCCGGAAGAGCAGCAGCGCTGGTACGCGATCAAGATCTTTGAGCGCGACGACAAGGTGCTCGCCAAGCTCCACATCCCCGAGGATGTGCACCAGCACATCGAGGCGGACATCAAGGCCGCCGAGGAAGAGCTCGACGACGATGCCGAGTCCATCATCACCAACGAGCGCTACGTCTACATCGCGGAAGTCATCCGCGCCTGCTACCGCAAGAAATCCAAGGCCACGCAGTCCACGTCCGATAAGATCGACCGCATCGTCACCAACCGCTGGCTGGGCCTGCCGATCTTCGCCGTGGTCATGTTCCTGGTCTACTGGGTCGCCATGGTCGCCGTCGGCGCGCCCGCGACCGACTGGGCCAACGACGGCGTGTTCGGCGACGGCTGGCACCTGCTGGGCATCGGCTCGAGCGCCTATAACGACGCCAACGACGAATACACCGCCGCGACCGAAGCGGTCGATGCGTTCCTGGGTCTCGACACTGAAGCCGAAGACTTCGACGCCGACGCCACCCTCGCGGCAATGAAAGACTTCCAGCCCACCTCCGACACCGCGACCACCATGGTCGAGGATGAGGAGACCCTGGCTGAGAATGAAATGACCGCCTACTACGACAACATCCCCGATGACGCCGACAAGGACAGCACCGTGGGCATGACGTATGTCGATGCGGTCGCCTACCTCGAAGCCAACGGCTTTGACGCGCCCGATCCGGCCGACTACGGCGTCTGGGTCCCGGGCATCCCGGTCCTGATCGGCAACGGTCTGGAGAAGGCGGGCTGCGCCGACTGGCTGCAGGGCCTGATCCTCGACGGCATTGTCGCCGGTGTCGGCGCGGTGCTCGGCTTCGTGCCGCAGATGCTCGTCCTGTTTTTGATGCTGGCCTTCCTCGAGGCCTGCGGCTACATGTCCCGTATCGCCTTCGTGCTCGACCGTATCTTCCGTAAGTTCGGCCTGAGCGGCAAGTCCTTCATCCCGATGCTCATCGGCGTCGGCTGCGGCGTGCCGGGCGTTATGGCTTCCCGTACCATTGAAAACGAGCGTGATCGCCGCATGACGATCATGACCACCACCTTCATCCCCTGCGGCGCGAAAGTGCCCTTCATCGGCATGATCGCCGGCGCTCTGTTCGGCGGCAGCGCCTGGGTCTCCACCTCCGCGTACTTCATCGGCATGGCCGCGATCATCGTCTCCGGCATCATGCTCAAGAAGACGAAGATGTTCGCCGGCGATCCGGCTCCGTTCGTCATGGAGCTGCCGGCCTACCACTGGCCGACACTCGGCAACGTCCTGCGCTCCATGTGGGAGCGCGGCTGGTCCTTCATCAAGAAGGCCGGCACGATCATCCTGCTGTCCACGATCCTCGTCTGGTTCACCACGTACTTCGGCACGGTCGACGGCACGTTCCGTATGCTGTCCGAGGACGAGATCGACTACTCCATCCTCGCTGCCATCGGCGGCGTCGTCGCCTGGATCTTCAAGCCCCTCGGCTGGGGCAACTGGCAGGCGGCAGTCGCCTCCATCACCGGCCTCGTTGCCAAGGAGAACATTGTCGGCACGCTCGGCATCCTCTACGGCGGCGGCGACGGCACCGTGTACCAGAATATCGCAGCTGCCTTCAACGGCATCAGCGGTTACAGCTTCCTGGTGTTCAACCTCCTTTGCGCTCCGTGCTTCGCGGCCATCGGCGCCATCAAGCGCGAGATGAACAGCCAGAAGTGGACGTGGTTCGCCATCGGCTATCAGTGCGGCTTCGCTTACCTGTGCGGCCTGATGATCTACCAGTTCGGCTGCGCCTTCACGGGCAACCTGAACGTGATCGGCCTCATCTGCGCGATCCTGGCGCTGGCCGGCATCATCTACATGCTGGTGCGTCCCTACAAGGAAGCCACCACGCTCAAGGCCTGAGCCTTTCCAAAATTCGCAAACGCAAAGGAGTGATTTTCCATGTTCAGCTGGATTGGCGCGAACCTCTCTACGATTTTGATTTCGATTGTACTTATCGCCATTGTCACCTTCATTTCCCTTTCCCTGATCCGCCAGAAGCGGCAAGGGAAATCCTCCTGCGGCGGCAACTGTGCCCATTGCGGTGCGCAGTGCCATAGCTGCCACCCCAAAGGGCAGTGAATCCGATTCGGGCAGACAGAGTCCCCCCCACTCTGTCTGTCCATTTTTTATGCGGCGCGCAATATCTTAACAAACAATTCAGGCGATTCTTCACAGAATCGTCATCCTTTTTTCGGGAACCAATTTACAATGGTAGCGTCTCATCCTGTAAAGCACCGCAGCCCATGGAGCGCGGGGAAAGGAAACCAACACCATGAAATTTCTCAAACGGGCCCTGCCCATTGTACTTGCCGTGTGCCTGCTCGCAAGCCTTGGCGCCGTGTCGGCCATTGACGCCGGCGAGACGCGCACCGTCATCGGCGCAGACCTCACGGACGACCAGATCAAGACCGTCTACAAGACCTTCGGCATCGAGCGCGGCAGCGTCAAGGAGCTGACCGTCACGAACAAGGACGAGCGGCAGTATCTCAGCGGCGTCATCAGCGACGCGCAGATCGGCACGAAGTCCATCTCCTGCATCTCCATCGAGGTGCTCGATGCCGGCAAGGGCATGACCGTCAACACGTCGCACATCACCTACTGCACGAGCCAGATGTACATCAGCGCGCTGGCCACCGCCGGCATCACGGATGCGAAGATCACCGTGACCGCGCCGTTCGACGTCTCGGGCACGGCGGCGCTGACGGGCGTGTACAAAGCATACGAGGACATCACGGGCACGAAGCTCGACGAGACCGCCAAGGCCGTCTCCTCGCAGGAGCTGGCCACGACGGCGGAGCTCGCGCAGGCCATCGGCGACTATGACTCGGTCGAAATCGTCAATGAGCTCAAGCTCATCCTCAACGAGACGAAGGACATGACCGACGCCGAACTGCGCGCCAAGATCAAAGAGATTGCCGCCGAGTACGACGTCACGCTCACGGACGACCAGATGACCCAGCTCGTAAACCTCTGCCGCTCGCTCGAAAAGCTGGACACGAACGCCCTGCTCTCGAAGGTGCACGCCGTGCAGGATACGCTCAAACAGCTCGCCGGCGCGAAGGACAAGATCGCGTCCTTCACCGGCAAGGTCAAGGACGTCATCACCGCCATCGGCGATTTCTTCGACCGCGTGATTGCCCTCTTCCGCAAGTAAACCCGGATAGAAAGAACCCGCCCGCAGGCAGTGCCTGCGGGCGGGCTTTTATGCGCATTTTTCGTCTTAGCCGCGCAGCGCCCGGTCCGTGCGCACGAGCACCGGCACGGTCACGATAAACGTCACCGCATCGGCCGCCGCCATGAAATACAGCACGCCGTCGAGCCCGAACCACACCGGCAGCAGCAGCACGAGCCCCACGCCCAGCACAATCTCGCGCAGGAGCGACAGCGCCGTGCTCGTCCACGCCTTGCCGAGCGCCTGCAGGTAGATCATCGCGCCCTTGTTCACGCACGAGAGCGCGGCCGCGCCGAGAAACCACCGGATGCACCGCACGGCGAAGTCCGTGTAGTACGCGCTCTCGTTTTTCGCGCCGAAGAGATCGGCAAACACGCCCGGGCAGCTCTCAAACAGCGCCGTCGCCACGAGCCCCACGACCGCCTCGGCCAGCAGCAGCCGGTGCAGCAGCGCCCGCGCCCGGTCGCGCCGCCCGGCGCCGATGTTGTACCCCACGACGGGGATGCACCCGGCCGAGAGCCCGATGGCAATGGAGATGACGATCTGGAAAAACTTCATGACGATGCCCACGACCGCCGTCGGGATCTGCGCATACTGTGCCTGGCCGAACACGGGGTCGAGCGCGCCGTATTTGCGGCACATATTGAGCACCGCCGCCATGGAAAACACGATGCTGATCTGCGACAAAAAGCTCGTCATGCCCAGCGGCAGAAACGCGCGCAGCAGCTCACCCCGCAGCCGGAAGCTGCTCCGCTGCAGCCGCACGGCCTTCATGTGCAGCAGATACGCCGCCGCCAGCACAGCCGAGAGGATCTGGCCGATGACCGTTGCAATGGCCGCGCCCATCATGCCCCACCCGCACGGGAAGATGAAGATGGGGTCGAGGATGATGTTGCACACCGCGCCCGCCAGCAGCGACAGCATGGCGTAGCGCGGGCTGCCGTCGGAGCGGATGATGGGGTTCATCGCCTGCCCGAACATGTAAAACGGGATGCCGAGCGCGATCCAGAAGCAGTATTCGCGCGAGAGGGCGAACGTCTCGGCGTTGACCGTCGCGCCGAACGCCGTCAGGATCGGATCCATGAAGATGAGGTACACCGCCATGAGCACAACGCTGACAATGAGCGTGAGCACGATGGCGTTGCCGACGCTGCGGTGCGCCTGCTCCTGCTCTCCCGCGCCGAGGCGGATGCTGACATAGGCGCAGCCGCCGTCGCCGATCATGGTGGCGATGGCGAGCGCGATGACCGTCAGCGGGAACACGACGCTGTTGGCCGCGTTGCCGTAAGAGCCGAGGTAGCTCGCGTTGGCGATGAAGAGCTGGTCGACGATGTTGTACAGCGCGCCGACGAGCAGCGACAGGATGCACGGCAGCGAGAATTTGCGCATCAGCGCGCCGACCGGCTGCTCGGCGAGAAAGGAATTGGACTGGGATTCGTTCATGCTTGCCTCCGTTTTTCCGCCCAAAGGCAAAAAAACGGCACACGCCGCGCGTGTGCCTGCAAACCTCGGAAGCCGACACACACCACGCTCGCATACCGTTTCGTATCTGAATGCTGTGCATCCGTGTATCGTGCCTTCAAGCCAGATTTGAAATTTTACAGGAGATATTATACCAGCCCGCGCCCGAAAAAGCAAGCCCCCGCGGTCTCGCACGGGGGCAGTGCGTGTCATTTCTCCAGCGCGGCGAGCTTCTCGCGGCGGATGCGGTCGGCGTCCCGGCGGACGAAGTACGCGGGGATGAGGATGAACACCGCGCTCACGGCCGCGGCCAGGAACAGCTCATACGGATAGAGGTAGCTGCCGGCGTAGCTCGGGTACTTGGCGAGGATGGCCGCCGTCGGCTCGAGCGCGACGGCTTTGATGATGAGCGGGTCGATGATGCTCGCAAGCACCATGGGCAGCATGATGTAGATGACCATCTTCACGCTCTGCGACGCGACGGCGCGCCCAGCAGGCGTATAGTCGCGCGACGAGGCGGTGAACAGCCCCGCCATGGCGAGGTTGCCGGCCATGATGCACGTGCCGCCGACGCACAGCAGCGGCATGGCGTGGCCGACGAACTTGATGCTGTAGGCGATCAGCCCGCCGAGCACCTGCAAAATCGCCACGGGGTAATAAAACTTCTCCTTGCCGAAGCGGTCCATGGCCTTGCCCGCGAGCACGGACAGCACGGCCGAGGCAAGCACGACGATGCCGATGGGCAGGATGTAGTTGTCGATGCCGAGCGTGACCTCGACGAGCGAGATCATGTACGGCTGCCACAGCTGCATGGCAAGGCCGGAGAACATCATGCCGAGAAAGCAGATGTAGATCATCTTGTTGGCGCGGATGTTCGCCGGGCGGAAAGCGTAGAGCACGTCGCGCAGGTACGTGTCGCCCTGCACGGGACGCAGGGCCGGACTGTCGCGGAAGATGCACAGGCCGAGCACGCCGGCCGCGCTCGTCAGGCCGCCGAGCACGAGGAAAAAGCCCGTCCAGTTGCCGTGCACGGTCATGCCGTCAAAGCCCGCGAAGATGACGATGAGCGCGAGGATGGGCATGATGCTCAGCACGACGTCCACGACGCCGCGGTTCGTGACGTCGGTCACGTCCGTGACCCAGGCGGAAAAGGCCGAGTCGTTGGCCGTGCTGCCGATGGCGGACATGACGCAGTCCATGACGACGAAGAGCGTCACCGCGAGACCAACGTCGCCGCCGACCTGCCCGTTGCCGAAGAGCGCGAACGCCGCCGTCGTGATGCCCCAGAGGATATACCCCCAGCAGACGAAGGCGCGGCGCTTGCCCACGCGGTCCGACCACGCGGCGCTGAAGATTGTCGCCAGCGCGGCGGCGATGGCGCTGGCCGCGACGGTCGCGGACGTGGCCCAGCCGGCGGCCGTGATGTTTTTCTGAATGTAGGTGGAAAAGTAGACGTTCTCGACCATCCAGGCGATCTGCCCGATGAAGCCGAACACCAGCAGACTCGTCCAGACGCGCGCGCCGAGCGGCGTCGCCTTTTTGACGACCAGATTCTCCTGCATGAAAGTTCTCCCCTTTGCAAGGCGTTGTCACCCGATTATACCATGTTCTCCCCCCGCCCGGCAACCAGGAAACCGGCTACCTGCCGCACGGTGATCCGCGTCAAAAAATTTTCAAAAATATTTTTTCGTTTTTGCATTAAAAAAAGAAGTTGGCGCATTATTATAGCAGAACGGAAATGAAACATGTTTTCGTGAGACAGAGCTTGCTTTCCTCATAAGGTTGTTTACCGGTTATTTACAACTTTACCCCACACACACAAAACTTTTGCTTGCTCTGCAGCGCCCGCGCGGTATCGCGCGGTATCGCGCGGGCGCGTTCTCTTTTAAACGCCGTGTTCTCTTTCGAAAGAAATAACACCGCCCGGGACTGCTTTCGCCCCGGGCGTTTTTCCGTTTTCCCCTTTTGGCGGCGATCTGCCGTGCGTTTGGAAAGCCTTTCCCTTTGCGGGGAAGGCTTCATGGGGCAGCACTGGTCGAGCGGCGCAGAAACAGAATTACCATGGTGTGTAATGTCAGGAAACACGGCATCCGCCTCGCTCGGCTCGGCACCTTCTCGGCAAGGAGAAGGCAATGCCAGCGCCGCAGGAGTTGTCACCCCTGCTGCGCAAGCCGCGGGATGTCCCCCACGCCGTCGAGCACGACGCTCGGCCGGTAGGCAAACTCGTCCAATGTCGCGCGCGTGGACACGCCGCTGAGCACGAGCACGGTGGACATGCCGCTCTCCATGCCGGAGATAACGTCGGTGTCCATGCGGTCGCCGATCATGACGGCCTCGCCCGAGTGGCAGCCGAGCATGCGCAGGCCGGTGCGCATCATGAGCGGGTTCGGCTTGCCGCAGAAATACGCCTGCTTGCCGGTGGCAATCTCGACCGGGGCGATCAGCGCGCGGCACGCGGGGGCGATGCCCTCGTCCGTCGGGCCGCAGGTGTCGGAGTTCGCGCCGATGAGCTTCGCGCCCGCGAGCACGAGATTCGTCGCCTTCGTGAGCGTGTCGAGCGAGTAGGCCCGCGCCTCGCCGATGACGACGTAGTCGGGGTTGACGTCGTTCATGGTGATGCCGCGGTCATACAGCGCATTGAGCAGCCCCGCCTCGCCGAGGGCGTACACCGAGCAGCCGGGCGCCTGGTCGGCCAGAAAGGCCGCCGTGGCCAGCGCGCTGGTGTAAAAATGCTCCTCCGGCACGTCGAGCCCCATACGCCAGAGCTTCTGGTGCAGCTCGCGCGGGGTCATGCCGCTGTTGTTGGTCAAAAACAGGTATTCCTTGTGCGTGTCCTGCAGCCAGTGGATGAACTCCGCCGCGCCGGGCAGGATGTGGTTGCCGTGGTAGATGACGCCGTCCATGTCGCACAGGAAGCCTTTTTTCGCGTTGAAATCGATCGTTTCCATGTCCGTTCTCCTCTCGTTGCTTCTGCTCTCAGCTTACCACGCATCCCGCCGCCGGGCAAGCGGCGGGCGCGTCAAATTTGCGTAAAGTCACAGGTCCAGCCGCAGGAAGATCGTCGTGTCCAGCGGGCTGTCGTTGTACGGCGGGATGTCGTAAAATCCGAGCGCGCGGTACATCCGGATCGCGCTCGTGAGAAACGGCAGCGTGTCGAGCAGCATGGCCGTGTAGCCGATGGCGCGGGCATCATCGAGGATGCGCTGCATCATCGCCCCGGCGATGCCCCGGCCGCGAAACGCGGGACGCACATACAGCCGCTTGAGCTCGCACGTCGCGCCGTCGAGCCGGCGCAGCGCGATGCACCCGGCCGGCTGCCCATCGCACCACGCGACGTAGAGCCGCCCGTCCGGCAGGCCGTACTTTTGCGTCGGGTCGGCGACCTCGGCGTCGTAGTGCTGCAGGTCGAGATAGACCTGAAAATACGGATCGTGCGCGACGAGCATGTGCGTATATTCCGCAAACAGCTCCCGCACCGCCTCCGGTGTGTCATAGCCCAGTTTCAGCTCCATACGTGTCCCTCCCGCGTGTCTCGATGGCATTATTTTACCGCATCTGCGCCCCGCGTCAAGCCCCCGTGAAAAGGACGCGCCGGGCATTGACGCGCGCGGGCAAAGCGGCTAAACTAGACCTCAGTTTCTGTTCTCGGAGGCGTCTATGAAAACGACAACCACTCCTTCCGGCACCGGCCGCGCGCGGCTGGGCCTGATCGTGTCCATGACGGTGTTCGGCACGATCGGCCTGTTCGTGCGCCGGATCGAGATCACCTCGGCCGAGCTCGCGCTCTGCCGCGCGGGGCTCGCGGCCGTGTTTCTGCTGCTGTATTTTCTCGCCACGCGCAGGCGGCTGTGCCTGAGCGAGATCAAAAAGTCGCTCTGGCTGCTGCTTGCTTCGGGTGCGGCCATGGGCATCAACTGGATGCTGCTGTTCGAGGCGTACAAGTACACGACCATTTCCCTCGCCACACTCAGCTACTACCTCGCGCCCGTGATCGTCACGGCGCTGTGCCCGCTGCTGTTTCATGAGCGGATGACGCGCACGCAGCTGCTCTGCTTTCTCATGTCCACGCTCGGCGTCGCGCTCATCATCGGCTCGGGCGGCGTGCAGGGCGGCGGGTCGGATGTGCGCGGCATTGGCTTCGGCGTGAGCGCCGCGGTGTTTTACGCCACTGTCATCCTGCTCAACAAGTATATCACCGGTGTTCCGGCGCTCGAGCGCACGTTCGTGCAGTTTCTCGCGGCCATTCTGGTGCTCACGCCGTATGTCGCGCTCACATCGGGCTTTCACCCGGGCGTGATGTCCGCGGCCGGGTGGGTGAACCTGCTCATCGTCGGCCTCGTGCACACGGGTCTGACGTACTGCATGTATTTCTCCGCCATCCGGACGCTGCCGGGGCAGGAGTCGTCGCTGCTGAGCTACATCGACCCCATCGTGTCCGTGCTCGTGTCGGTGCTGCTGCTCGGCGAACCGCTCGCCCCGGTGCAGATCGTCGGCATCGTGCTGTTTCTCGGTTTCGCCATCGTAAACGAGCTCACGCACAA
>ERZ791577.1766-NODE-1766-length-11038-cov-3.992989_pt1 | contig 11038 bp, 9 predicted proteins | sample MGYA00509969_ERZ791577 | MGnify/ENA primary metagenome ERZ791577 (study PRJEB30046, sample SAMN00791917) | human gut metagenome | study: EMG produced TPA metagenomics assembly of the A metagenome-wide association study of gut microbiota in type 2... | reverse complement strand
GAGCGTCAGATTCCGGTTCTGAAGGTCGTGCGTTTGAATCGCACCGGGGTCACATAAAAATCCCTTGATAATCAGTGGTTATCAAGGGATTTTTGTTCTTATATAACTTTTTTCTTAGCTTCTCGATACCTGTAATCCTTTATCGGAAAGCGTCATTTCAACAAAGCGTGCACGCGGATTAGGAGCCTGTTCGGTCAATATCCGACGGATGCATCCGGCCGCTTGCGGATCTTTAGCCACCATATATAAGTAACCGCCACCTCCTGCACCGGGCAATTTATATCCTAGCGTATAATCTTTAATCTGTTCGATAATAGCTGCTACTGCCGGTGGATTCGTGCCACTGTCCAATGCTTGGTTTTGTATCCAGCTTTTGCCGACAAGATTGCCGAAAGTTTCGAAATTACCTCGCAGGATAGCTTCGCTCATATCCATCGCATGGGCTTTCATCTCTGCTAATAAACTAAGATGCTTTCCGGAGTTAAGGAACATGGAACTGACAATTTCAGCTAAGATGCCTTTGGCTGTACGGGTGATTCCGGTATAATAAAGCAGATGGCAATCCCGATATTCCGGCTGCACAAAGAGCTGGTCGGGTAACCACCGTACTAATGGATGTTGTTCGAAGCCGGATTCGGATTGCAACAGTTTTACGCCGGGGAATACGCCGCCGTATTGATCCTGCCATCCGCCGCCGGTGGTAAGTAATTGTTCCAATACCAGTGTATAATTGCAGATGTCGTTCCTATCCCATGCCAGTCCGCAAAAATCATTGATAGCTCCGAGTACGGTAGATGCAAGGATAGAACTGGTACCTAGTCCCGAACCTGCCGGAATGGCAGCCAGTAAAGTGATTTCCAGTCCTGAACCGAACGCTTTTAGATGTTCTTCCAATGACGCATGAGATTCCGCCGCAAATAATGGGGCAAATCCTGCCAAGGTAAGTGCTGCCTTCGGTATGGAGAAAGGCGAACCGACTTTCTTGTAATCCTGCAATTCCTCATAACTTCGGATAACCTCCACAGCTCCCATATCAATGGAACGAAGTACGATATGGAACTCGTGACATGGTTTGACGTATACTTGTAACGGCGGCTGCCCATTCAACTCAATCGCCAGATTGACTACACTTCCTCCCGAATAGAGAGAGTAAGGAGGTGTATCTGTCCATCCTCCTGCAACGTCAATGCGCACCGGACTACGTCCCCATACGATCTGATCCGAATAAACATTGAGCTTCGGATAGTTCTTTTTTCCGGCAACGGCTTCCAGTAATCCGTCACGGAGTAGCTGGAACGCAGCTTGTTCTTCTCCTTTGCAGCCTTCATTGCCTTGCAGCTTCAGGATACGTGCCCGAAGCATACGGTTATGTATACGCACCATGGGTGCGGCATCCTCTTTCAAGACAGCGGGAACATCCAGATTGAGCCGGACAAATTCATTGGCTGCGTCTTGCAAGTCAAGCTGATAGAATACACTCTTCTCATAATTGGCGGACAATCCTTTCCAGTTATCCCTGCGGAAAGCGCTGCGCTGTGCGTAAAGACGTTCCAGGTTCGCTTGTGCCGATATCTCGTCAGCGGATAGTTTTTCAGCTCTCAGCCATAACTCTTTTCCTTGTTTTAGTTGTGGCTCAGCTGTCATCCAGCGTATTAAAATACCCAGTTCTTCGATGGAAGTCGTTACGGGGAAAACAGGAGCAGCTTGCAGATCATCTGTACGTCCTTTTATGTCTTCCAGCCCAATCTCTCTTTCCTTCATCCACTGTGTGAAAGAGTTCCCCAAGTAGGTGGTCGAGTCATTACTTAAATCACCTTTGAAAACATCATCCAGCCCATAAGGCCGTGCGACAAAGGCTGCGTCTCCCATAGGAACGATGTCGATGCAGACTCCGTCCGGCAGGTTTATATTCCAATGGTTTTCGGGAACTCCTGTAATAATCTGTCGTGAACCTAATTTCCATCCTTCTCCTACGTGGCTGTTCTCAATCCATAAATTGGCGTTCTCTGCAGATAACTTCACTTGGGTAAACGAGTTTTGTATAAAGATGGCAGGATTCGGTTTTACTTTCCGGTGCATGATACGCCTTTGGTCACGCACTTTATCCTGTATGGCGAGTGTGGAAGAAATCAGTTCCCGACTCGTTCCGAAATGATAAAACTCTCCGCCGGGTAAAGGCAGGATTGCTACCGAAAGTTTGTTTACTTCGTCGTCTGTCGTTTGGGGATGCTCTCCCAGTGCCAGGCCATAATCCGAATATAAATCGTAGTAGCTGATATCATTCGTGCCTTCTTTTAATGACCGTTTCATCAATACCTCAACGGCACGGTCACTTAATATCCATATACCGATATCCATCAGGAAAAGATGGGTCTTTGATAATCCTTCCAATTCCTCTAAAGAAGGTTTCTGCAACATGAAGTCGAGCACTTCCGGCTTCTTGCGGTCCGATACGAATACTCCGTGGTGAGTAGCCAGTGAAGGATTCACCCATAAACCATAACATACGACATCTACTTCCGGAATGTTTTGCAGCGGTTTTTCCGAACGGATATATACGTCTCCGCTGGCTATCAGCGTGTTCAAGCCTTTCGGAGCCTGCTTCATGATTCTTTCGTATAGCGGAAGTTGCAGCGACAGCAGATTCTGTCCCAGCTTTTGTCCTCTCTCCCAACTGAAAACCGGTATGGGAGTCAGTATTTTGCCCGAAGGAGCATAGCCGGGCAAGCGGCGGCTTTGTCCTCCCGCATGCAGCAAAATCTTTTTTTCGTTTCCAATCCATTTGCTGAAAGTCTCTTCCGGTGCAAAAGCCTGATGGCAGGCCTGCAACAGCCAGGTCGTTCCTCCTCCGGAGCCTAACTTGCTGCCTACAGGGTCTGATGTACAAAACCAGTCAGTATGATTCACTTCTTCCAGTTGATGAAAACTGTCAATTAAGTTGGGAGGTAAGGATAATAACTTTTGCATAGTAGAATCGGTATTTATAGGTTTATAACATGATTGTATCCCAGCTATCGCAGAGTGCCTGCATAGAAGGAAACAGCAGATCGGCTCCGGCATCCAGCAACACCTGTCCGTCCAACGGACCGGTATTGACCGCGATTGTGAAAATTCCGGCTTTATGTCCTGCTTCCACGCCCAATGGGGCATTTTCGATAACGATTGCTTCGTCAGCTTTGAACCCTCCTTTTCTTAATGCCATCAGATAAGGTTCTGGATTAGGTTTGCCATATTTCACGTCAAAAGCGGTCACCATTAGCTCTTTATGAAACATTCCCGGAAAATTGTGTTCCAGACGTTCCAACAAAGAAAGCTGTCCCGAACCAGTGACTACCATAGGAGTCAGCCCTTCACTCTTTACTTTCTGCAAAAGTTCCCATGCGCCGGGCATACGTTCTGCTTCCGGATAAGAATTGAACAGGATACTTTTTTCGTGATATATACTTTCTATTTCCTCTTGTGTGGCCTCTTTTCCTAATTCACGTTGAAATACGATATTGATAGTCGATGCCCCCGTGCGTCCTTCGTGCATATATGCTTCTTCCCGGCTCAGATCAAGGCCGTGAGTTTTCATGACTTGATGCCATGCTTCGGAGTGATAGGGCATGGAGTTAAAGAGCACGCCGTCCATATCGAACAGGACGGCTTTCAGTTTCTTTCTCATAATTGGGTTAGATGGAATCTGTTTGATATTTATTCTTTTTTCAGCATATCTTTCAGTTCAGGCACGGTGATCACTACATCATGCTGAGCTTCCGATTGTTTGCCGATATATCTGTAGACTATATTTCTGTCACAATTCACACAACTTTTGATAAACAGTTGGGTAGCAAGATCGGTCTGATTGCCTAATGTTTCGATAATACCTTGTTTCACCTCTGCGGCATTTGCTTTAATCTGGTTCATATCACACAGATCTTCGTCAACACGACAGATATAAATCACTGCTTCATCGCTGAGTTCGATTTTCTCGATCAGAACGTCCTCACTTGCCTGTATCGGGAACTGTAAGTTTGCCATCTGTACCTGCGTTTCCAGTTTAGCCAGGTCGCTTTCGGTGGTGTCGACATCCTTATTGAGAATTTCCTTAATTTCATCTGTTGTCAGTTCGCAGACTACCTGCTCTCCCGAATCTTTACCTATATATATCATTTGCAGGCCCGCTTTACATTTTACAACAAGGTCCAGCAATGACTTTACTTCTTTATTCGGATTCTGGAACATGATTTTCAGGGAAGTCTTCATGCTTTCCGGATTTTTCTGCAGAGTCTTGATGTTGGCAGCCTCTTCGTTCAGATAAAAGGTATACACTACGTTCTCTCCATCATAGACGATGCTGGTGATTTTTCCGGTCTCTCCCATGTCTATCGGACATTGTTTGTTGGCAGCCTCGATGCCTGCTTTGAGTTTGATTTCCTGACAACCGGTGGTTAACATCATCAGTAGTGACAAGCTGATAAACAATATCACTGCATTCGGTCTTCTTACTAATTTTTCCATTGTTCTTTTATTTAGAATTCATTTATTCTTGGGATAAAAAGAGATATACGAAGCAAAGATAGTCATAAAAAATGAGAGATATAACAGAATGGAGGAGATAGTTGCTGGTTGTGTTTTGGATGATAAATCGTATGATAATTTGTCGTTTAGAAGATAATATGTATTTTTGTAGCATGATAAAACTAGTCAATAGCATGAAAAAGAAAGTATTGTTTCTGCTGCCATTGTTTCTGGGTGCTTGTTCGGATAGCGGAGAAAGCCCTGTTATCACGATAGAAAAGCTATATGTGAAAGTAGATCAAGGCGATGGAGAAACCATCCGCGAAGACTATGCAAACCGGATGAGTGAAATGCCTGCTTTGAAAGTGGGAGATAAGGTGGATGCGTTTTTGATCTTGGACGGCAATGGAGCCGAACTGAAATCTTTCCAGCTTCAGAATGGGGAAGAGATGAAGACTGAGCTCCGTTATGAAAAGACAGAAGTCACTACCGAAGGAAATCTGACAGACGAAGAAAAAGGGCAGTTGCGCTTCAAAGATGGCGTGACAAAGACTAAGGTGCTGGTTCATGCCACTATTGAGCATGTAGATAAAAATGGTGATGTACAATTATCTTTTTATCTCTCTTCAAAAGCGGAGTGTGAAGGAGCGCAGGAAGTGATTGACTTGAAAACAGAAGTCGTTGAGAATGAATGAATCCTGAAAGGGAGTGAGTCACTTTAACGTAACGAAGGAAATATAATAAAAAGAAGCGGTCTCCGGAGAGGCCGCTTCTTTTTATTGTCAGTTATTGGATATTACAGTTTAGCCTGAATAGCCTTTGATTCTTCTTCGTATCCCGGTTTGTTCAGCAAAGCAAACATATTTTTCTTGTATGCTTCCACGCCCGGTTGGTTGAAAGGATTCACGCCCAACAGATAGCCGCTGATGCCGCAAGCTTTTTCGAAGAAGTACAGCAGACCGCCGATGTTGTATTCGCTCAGTTCCGGAAGAACGATGCGCATGTTGGGTACACCGCCGTCTACGTGAGCCAGCTGAGTTCCCAGTTCGGCCATTTTGTTCACTTCGTCCACCCGTTTGCCGGCAAGGAAGTTCAGGCCGTCCAGATTAGCTTCATCGAAAGGAACTTCCAGTTTATGGTCTACTTTATCCAGTGAGATCACAGTTTCGAAGATCGAGCGTTCGCCTTCCTGAATCCATTGTCCCATAGAGTGCAGGTCGGTAGAAAAGTCAACAGATGCGGGGAAAATACCCTTGTTGTCTTTACCTTCGGATTCTCCGTAAAGCTGTTTCCACCATTCACTTACGTAGTGCAGTTTCGGGCAGAAGTTGACAAGGATTTCAATCTTCTTGCCTTGTCTGTACAGTTCGTTGCGGGTAGCAGCGTAGATAGCCGCAGGGTTTTCTGCAAACGGAACGTCAGAACCGCATGCCTTTTCCATATCGGCAGCACCGGCAACCAGTTTGTCGATGTCGAATCCGGCAACTGCGATCGGCAGCAAACCAACCGGAGTGAGCACAGAGAAACGTCCGCCTACGTTGTCCGGAATGATAAATGTCTTGTATCCTTCTTTGTCGGCAGTCACACGTGCAGCACCTTTCTTGGCGTCTGTCACGGCAACGATGACTTTCTTGGCGGTTTCTTTGCCGCGTTGGTCTTCACATTGCTTTTTCAGCAGACGGAAAGCAAGAGCGGTTTCGGTAGTCGTTCCCGATTTGGAGATATTGATAACGCCGAATTTCTTGTCTTTCAGATATTCGGTCAGTTCATACAGATAGTCTTCGCTGATGTTATGTCCAGCATAGATCATGACAGGAGCAGTTTTCTTGTCCTGCAACCATGTGAAACTGTTAGACAGCGCTTCGATTACGGCACGTGCGCCCAGATAGCTGCCACCGATACCTGCTACGATCACTACTTCGCAGTTGTCTCTTAATACTTTTGCAGTAGCGTTCAGGTCAGCCAGATGCTCTTTGCTGATGGACGAAGGCAGATGTAACCATCCCAGGAAGTCGTTACCTTCTCCTGTTCCTTTTTCCAGCATTTCCTGTGCAGCTTTTACCTCGGCTTCATAAGCAGAAACCTTTTCTTTGGAGATGAATCCAAATGTTTTTTCAATGTTCAAGCTAATCATATCTATCAATTTTAAGTAATATGTAATAGGTAATAGGTATTAAGTAATAAGTATTATGCATGAGACGTAAAGCTTAGGTGGCTACGGTTAATACCTAATACTTATTACTTATTACCTATTTTTCTCATCTAAAAGAATCAGTCAGCAATTTGATCTCTATCATGGGTGAGATGCGTTCATACAAGATATTGTATACGGCATCCAGTATCGGCATGTTGACGTGGTGATGCTTGTTGATCTCTTTGATGCACTTCGTGCCGTAGTATCCTTCCGCGATCATTTCCATTTCAATCTGCGCACTTTTAACGGAATATCCCTTGCCTATCATCGAACCGAACGTGCGGTTACGGCTGAAGTTGGAGTATCCTGTCACCAATAAGTCTCCTAAATAAACAGAATCATCTACATTTCTGTTCAGGGGATGTACTGTATTCAGGAAGCGGTTCATTTCCTGAATCGCATTGGATATCAGTACTGCCTGGAAGTTATCGCCGTATTTCAGTCCGCTGCAGATGCCGGCGGCAATGGCGTATACATTTTTAAGCACCGAACTGTATTCGATGCCGGCTACGTCGTCGCTGACGGAAGTCTTGATGAAGCTGCTTCCCAGACGGCGGGCGAAGATGCGTGCTTTGTCCTTGTCCGGGCAGGCGATGGTCAGATAAGAGAGGCGTTCCAGCGCTACTTCTTCTGCGTGGCAGGGACCTGCCAGTACTGCGATGTTTTCGGGTGGTACGCCATATTCTTTTGTGAAATATTCCGATACAATCACGTTGTCATCGGGTACGATTCCTTTGATAGCAGTGATAATAAACTTATCCTTAATCTTTGTTTTCAGCTTTTTCAGATGAGCTTTCAGATAAGGAGAGGGGGTGACGAAAATCAGTGTATCCGATTCCTTCACGACATCGTTGATGTTAGAACTGAAAGTGATACGCTTCGTGTCGAATTTCACCCCTGTCAGATAGGCGGGATTATGTCCAAGTCTCTTAAAATCGGCGATGCGGTCATCTCGTCGCATGTACCAATTAATAGAGTCTTCCTGAGCCAGACACATCTTTGCGATGGCTGTAGCCCAACTTCCTCCGCCCATTATCGCTATCTTACCGGGTAGTTTCATATTTAGTTGAAAGTTGAAAGTTGAAAGTTGAGAGTTGGTCATTAAAAAGGTTGTTCAAGTAACAACTTTCAATTCTCAACTCTCAACTCTCAACTTATTTAAGTTTATTTATCCACTCGGTCACGTCGTTCACGCTTGGATTGGTCAGTTCTAATTTGTATTTCTTATTGATTCCGCAGATGTCCTGGTGCAACTTTTGCGGATTAACATCCTGCATATCAGCTACTGTGTTGTAGCCGGCTTTCTGGATGACCGGCACCCAGTCTTCTGCAATACCCAGTTCCATGTATTTGGCGGCAGGGTCTTTCTTGATTACTTTCTCCGGACGCATTTGCGGGAAGAACAGTACTTCCTGAATGGTGGTCTGTCCTGTCATCAGCATCACCAGACGGTCGATACCGATACCGATGCCGGATGTAGGAGGCATACCATATTGCAAAGCACGCAGGAAATCCTGGTCGATAATCATTGCTTCGTCGTCACCCTTGTCGGCAAGACGCATCTGTTCTTTGAAGCGTTCTTCCTGATCCAGCGGATCGTTCAATTCCGAGTAGGCATTGGCCAGTTCCTTGCCGTTTACCATCAGTGTTCATATCGACACAGTTCTCGCCCCCGAGCTTCCGGACTTCGGCCGGCGTGCCTAGCGCAAGCATCTCGCCCTTATCCTGAATCGCGATCCGGTCGCAGTACTCCGCCTCTTCCATGAAGTGCGTTGTCACGATCATCGTGCGGCCCTGGCTCGCGAGCTGCGTGATGATGCGCCAGAAGGCGCGGCGGGCGAGCGGATCAAGACCGGAGGTCGGTTCGTCAAGGAAGAGGATCGCGGGCTCATGAATCATGGCGGCCGCGATCGCGAGACGCCGCTGCATGCCGGCCGGTATCTTCCCCGCGATGTCATCCGCGTTCAGGTGAAATTCCCGGATCACGTGCTCAATCCGCTCCTCGAGATGCTTCCCGCGAAGCCCATAAGCGCCGCCGAAAAACTCCAGGTTCTCCCGGACGGAGAGGTTCCGGTAAAGCGAAAACTTCTGCGCGACGTAACCCACGTGGCCGCGGGCTTCAGCGCGCGCCGTGCGGAGGTTGAGCCCATCCACCTGCACGAGACCGCTCGTCGCGGGGAGAAGCCCGCAGAGAATCCGGAAGGTCACCGTTTTACCGGCGCCGTTAGGGCCGAGGAGCCCGAAGATTTCCCCCGGCTTCACGGAGAACGACGTGCTTTTCACGGCGGTGAAGTCACCGAACTTCCGGACAAGGTCCTTCACGATAATGACCGGAGCGACGTAGCCGTCAGACGCCCGATGGCTCTCAATCGGAGCCGGGTTCGGGAGACGGGGGTCTTCGCCCTTCACGATCTCCCGCATGAAGGTGTCTTCAAATTCTGGAGGTCTCGGGCGGAGATTCGTGCGGGGGGCAACCGCGTCAAGCTGCGCCTGCGTTACGCCCTCTTTCGCGATGATGCGGACGTCTCCCCCCTGCGGCACGGCGTCTGTCGTGAGGTCCAGTCTGTCATAGAGCGCGGTCTGCAGGAAGCTGTTCCTGTGCGGCGGCAAGTCCCTCCGGGCTTGCGATTGCCTCTCCGAAATCCTCAAGCACCTGCTCCTTCGCCCGGGCAAGCTGCTCCTCATTTTCCTCTTTGTGGCTTCCCTTTGCGCTCTCGCCGAAGATCTGGCGGAATACGCCGTTCCGGTCATTTACCATGGCTTCCATCGCCATGACGTTCGTCATGGTATTCGGAATGTCGTACTTCTGCAGTACCGTGTAAATATCCTGCGTCATTTTCGCGCTCTGCGATAACTGATCCAGCTGCTCCTTCGCATATGCATAATCCTGGCTGGCATCGTCTGTCTGTGCCTGCGCGAGCGCCTCCTTTAACTGCTCCGGAGTCATCTCCTCCCAGTCCGGCGTCTGTGATGCGACAACCTTCATGCGCTCCGGTGTGAGCAGATCTGCGACATCTTTCACGCAGTTGTTCTGATATGCCGCTTCCATCTGATCGGTGATGGAAGTGCCGGAATATCCACTGCCTTCCACTTTTCCAAAGGATTCATCCACACTGTAATCCATTTTTCCACTGCGCCTCTCGGATCGGACCGCCATCATCAGATTGCGCATGGTGATATCGGCTCCCTGATTTACAAGCGCTCCCACCGCGGCGCCGTCCGACTGCTCTACCTGATGGATCAGGCGATACGTTCCGATATAAGAAGCCCGCTCTTCCTGGCTGATTCCCTCCGTACGTTCCAGCTTCCACAAAAATTCTCCGAAGCCGCGCTCATCGTTCGCGCCAGTCTCCTTTTTTATCTGCTCCGCTGTCGCATTCAGCGTACTAAAATCCATATCCAGCGGATCGATTCCTCTGCGGATCATCTCCGTCACCGTTGCCGGCGTCAGGTTGCGGAATACACGCTGCACCTGCTCATCCGCCGCTTTCATCTCCGCCACGGATTCCTGTGTAATTTCAATCTGGTTATAACCGAGGATGCGCACTGCACGCTGATTTGCCTCCGTCGCCTTCAGTCCGATATCGTTCAAAATATCATCCACATTGCGGAATGCCTTCTGAATCGAATCCCCCAGGTCTGCACGTGGTGCCGTCATCAGGGTCTCATAACTCTGATTTGCACGCTCAAAGGTATCCCTCATCGCACGTCCGGTATCATGAACCTCTGCGACAGACGCATCCTTTACTCCCTGCGCTCCCAGCACGTATGCCGGTACCGTTTTTAAATCGTTGACACGCTCTGTGGTCTCACGGAAAAGATTCACGTTCGTCTCCAAAGCTTCTACACCCTGTCCCTTCAACAGCTGTTCGTAATATTGGTTCTCCGTCTCCTTCAAAGCCTCCACAAGCTCTGCCAGCGGCTGGGTATCAATCTGGATTTCGTACACCATGCACTAAATTGCCACATTAATGAACGTAATAGCAATTTTAAAGATGTCTGTTTACTATGAGAACTGCTTATGTTTTCTGATTTTTTGTATAGTAAATTGTTAGAATTAATTATTTTTCCACATTTCGTCCTACAGAAAATTGACTTCAAAGCATTTTTATCAGTAATCAAATAATAATCTTCACACCTGTCATAATAAGGCCCACCTTGAGGTGTAAAATACAACTGGCATAATTCTTTCTTGTCAAAAGCAGAACATATAGCTGAAAGCGTTTTACCATTGTTATAAATACGGGAAAAACAGTTGTGACTAATTACAAGTACTTTCATTTTATTATTAGAAGTTTTTTAAACCAACCTGTGTAAATTACAAAAAGAGTAATAAATATACTT
>ERZ791577.1744-NODE-1744-length-11180-cov-3.727820_pt1 | contig 11180 bp, 3 predicted proteins | sample MGYA00509969_ERZ791577 | MGnify/ENA primary metagenome ERZ791577 (study PRJEB30046, sample SAMN00791917) | human gut metagenome | study: EMG produced TPA metagenomics assembly of the A metagenome-wide association study of gut microbiota in type 2... | reverse complement strand
ACCTGTATCATACGGATCATGCAGTGCCACTCCCCAGTCGAAACGGAATACAAGGAAGTCCAAGTCATAACGCAGACCGGCACCTGTACCCAAAGCAACCTGTTTCGGGAAATTCTTCAACGTCAACTGTCCATCGGGACGATCTTTATCCTTACGCATCAGCCAGACATTACCTGCATCGAGGAAGATAGCTCCGTGCAGGTCGCCGAGGATACGGAAGCGGTATTCCACGTTTGCTTCCATACGGATATCGCCCACGTGGTTGATATAGGAATACTTTTTCTCTTTATCGGGTGGATAACCACCGGGGCCGATGCTGCGGGCAGAATAGGCACGGATGCTGTTGGCGCCACCAATATAGAACTGTTCGGTATAAGGCGCAGTCGTTGCATTTCCGTAGGACCAGATTACTCCTCCTGCAATACGGGAAGCAATCATCTGGTTCTTGTCTATCCTGTAGTGATAGCGGAACTCCGAATTCAGCTTCAGGAATTGTGCGAAAGGCACTCCCAGCAATTTCTTGTCTTCCTTGCTGAACGGTTGTCCGAATGCCTTGTAAATCAGCGAGGTCAGGTTACCGGCAGAGCCGAGTGTAGTCTGCCACCAGATGGGATTACGTACATTGCGAAGAGAAGCGTTATCATAAGTGTAGGTATATTCCATCTTCGGAATAAACTGATTACGGAGGCTGATGTAAAGAGCCGGGTTCTGAGCCTGTATTTCCTCAAAAGCCGCAGTCGGATTGCGCAGCACATTAAATGTCAGTTGGAAGGGCGTAATACTATGTTTCCGGGTAGGCACAGGCTGAAAGTCATACGTGACGTTTCCACCGAAAGCAAGCAGTTTGTAGTACTTGGCACGGTTCATCTGATCTATATAGACGCGGAAGGTAGTGGAAGCCGGGAAGTCATATTCCTTGGTACCCATCCGAGGGAAGACGATGCGCGGGAAGGTAAGTGCAGAAGATAATCCCAACTCGTAGCTATTCATCAGCGAGCTGCTGTTCTTACCCGTCTGCCATTCATAAGAGCCGTTCACTTTCACATTCCAGGTTTCACCACCACCGAAAACGTTGTTCTTCGTTACGGTGAAGGCGGCACCAGGACCGGTCTGGTTATTGCTCTTCATGGTGACATTAAAGTCCAGCTCAGCATCATAGGGTTTATCCAGCATGGCACGGATATTCACATCCAGCGTATCGGAAACGAGTGCCGTATCGCGGGGCGTGTATTGCATCTCCAGATAACGGAAAATACCTACACTTGCCAGACGCTCTTGAATACGGGTTTGCCGATACTGGCTATACAACTTTTCCGGACGACGGCGCATACCTCCCTTGTCCAGTTCCTGGCGCTTCCGTTGGTAGCCTTGGTAGTTCAGCCAGCGGTGGAGCATATTTGGACGTATCTTCAGTTTATCGTAATAGTGTATCCAGAAAGTCTTGTAATAGAGGCTGTCATTCGGCGTTTGCCCTTGCGGACCGTGGAGGTAGAAATTAGTTTTACCTACAAAGAAGGGGCGTTCGGCGTCCTTCGGCATACCGGGAACAGGAATCATACGCAGGCTGACGTGTCCACCGGGAACGAGGGTTGTATCGGCCTGGTAAGTCAGATAATCGGGACGGAAATAGTAATACCCCATATTACGCAACAAACCGCTGATGCGGGTACGCTCACCATCAAGATCGGTAACATTGAACTGTTCACCCGGGCTGATCAGGGAGCGACGGCGGCCGAGGTTGATAATCTGCATCGTCGTACTATTGAAACCCCGATAATAAACGGTATCAATGAAGTACGGGTTGCGCATATCTACCGTGTATTGCAACTTCGCTTTCAGGCTGTCCTTGGGATTAACGAACGTTTGATAGCTTACCGTGCCATTGAAGTACCCGTAATCATGCAGGATATTTGTCGCTACTTTCTGTCGGATGTCCGGATTAACGGAGGATATGAGCACGGGAGTGGCGGCAAAGCGATTGAATATCCATTTGCCAAAGCCTTTCTTATACTTCACAAAGCCATTGTACACCCACAGCCCGAAAGGGAAAGGGATGCGATATTCGGAACTACCGAGCAGGGAGTTATTAGGAGCTTTAGCAAGCGCGGCTTCCACTTCTTCCATAGCGGTCACGCCTACCTTGGTATCGGAGCGGTTCTCTACAATCATCGGCTTCTGACCGGTGTAGAGCACTTCGCCTTCGGGCAGGTGCTTAGTAGTGGAGCAGGCTGCCAGAAGCAGGGTTGCAAGGAGGATGTATACGAGTTTCTTCATTTTGATTCTTCTATATATTATAAGGTGATGCACCTACCACCTCCCCCTTCGGGTACTCCTCCTCCCGGGAGGAGGAGAATTGAGAATGATGGGGTTGTGGCATTGCGCTATACTAATTCTTAAATTGCGCTATTGTTATTTCTTTTACACTATTCGCTCACAGGTTCTACTTTCTTCTTTCTCTTGAATATGAACAACTCACTCAGGCGGTCCATCTTACGGCGAAGCACAAGACCGACACCTGTCTCGGTTATCTCACCATCGAGCACACTTTCATAGTTCTTGTTGTGGAACACGCGGATATAGCGTGTACCACTATTATCCAGACGATACTCCAAAGAAATATTATCGATGAACGATTCTACGTCATTCGTTGCATTGGCGCCACTAGATACCTTTCCGCCGATTACAATCTGTATACGATCATTGAAGAAACGCTGAGAGTATCTGAAACTGTAGTCCGTTTGTTTGTCCCCCGTTTCGGCAGCCGTACGGTCTTCGATGCCCACACTGAGGGAAGCATTCTTCAGGTTTCCGGTCAGCGCATTAATCTGACTTTGCAATACACTGTTCAGCGCAGAGCCCATGGTCAGACCACCACCTTTTCCACCGTTATAAAGATACATACCGGTGGCAAGCATGGTGATAGCCTGCTTACTTCGCTCATCGACGCTCATTCCTGCCAGTTCGCCCTGTACAGTGGCGTCTTCGGGAGCACTCAGGTTAAAGCTCAAATCAGGGTTTTCCAAACGGTTCTTGATGCTGATGGAAACGTCGAAGTTCACCATGCGCGAACCGCCATCATCGCCATCGGACACAGAAGCACGTACACGTTCCGTAGCCGTCAGGTTGAGCGAAGGGTTCATCGGATTACCCGTCCAGTCCACATAACTTCCATTGACAAACTGGAACTCTTTCAGCGGAATAACGGGCAAGGCGTATTTCATCATACCACCGATCAGGGTATAGCGACCGGACAATGTAAGATCGCCTTGCGGAGTATATTGCAGGTTCAGGTCACCTCCACCTTCCAATTCCACACGGCTGCTACGGTCGGGGCTGAGGTCGGCACGCAAACGCACGGCATCATCAATGTGCACAGACAATAACATATCCATACCGCCAAGCGACATGGTAGGTACCTCTGTTGCCCGCACCGAAGTAGTGTCCGTGAAAGAAGTGAACGTAACAAGTTCACCCAAACGGTCTTCTACTGTCAGAGGAGAGTCAGTCAACACATAAGTCACATCTGTGTTGCCCAGCAGATTCATGTTTCCACGCATGGTCAAACCATCCAACGGGCCACGTACTGTGGCATTCAAATCTACGAAGATCTTACCGTAAATCATACTTTCCTTGGTACGGGGAGCATCGAGCAACGTGTAATTCTGTGCACGCAGGTTCAGCTTCGCCGTCGGATTCTCCATATTGCGGAAGTCTACGTTCCCGTCTATCGTAAAAGGATTACGGCTGGTAGTGTATATAGCAAACTTATTAAAGATAAGTTGATTATCTTCTATCTTCAGCGGGCGATTATCAAACCAATAACGTGCCCCTGCCTGACGGGCATAGACAGATACACTGTCCAGTGAGAGGTCACCACTCAATTTAGGCTTCTCCATGGCACCACTGATATAGAGCCCACCATCGATGTCACCGGTAAAGGTAACTACCTGGTCGGGCATGAAAGCATTGGCAAGCGAGAGTGGGAAGTGCTCGAAAGTAGTGTTGACTTCAAGCGAATCGCGCCCGTTGTTCTGGGTCAGTACGGCATCAGCAGTCATTACCTCCTGGTCTTCCGACCGGAAGTAGGCATTCAGATAGTGCGTACCTTTATCACCCGGGAGCCAGGTGGCGCCCAATCCGATGTTACCTACCGGCTGTTGTTCGTAAGTCAGCTTTTCCACACCGGCTTCAGCGGAAACTTGCAGTGAGGTTGCCGTTTGTATATAGTTTGCTTCCGCAGAGAAAAGTCCCGTGATACGGGGCATATAAGGCAGAATGCCACTTAGTTTATCCAGGCGGAAACGAACGAGTTCCAGATTGATATTCTGTAGGGAGACGGTGTCGGAACGGTCAGATTGCATGCGGAAGCAGAGTCCGTCATCGCTGTCCATATCCACATTGGCATAAACGCGCATATTCTTGTGCAGATAAATCCAGTCGCTATTGTCTACGAAACGGAACTTCTGGTAAGCAATGATAGGCTCGGCAGGTGTCAAGCGGAAGGCAATGCCATTGCCCCGGCCCCGGCCCTCTATCAAAGGACGGGCATTGATACCGAGATCAAGTCCGGTATCTCCCTTGGCGTCCACATAATTCAGGGTCAGTTCGGCATCTTCGTTGCGGATTTCACCCGTCAGTGTACTGCGGAAGACAAACTGCGGATTTTTCGGTCCGTTTATAACACCCCCCTGTAACTTCATGCGTGCAGTGTCCTGGCTGATGGCAAAGAAAATGGTATCCAGTTGCAAGGAGTCCATACGCAAGCCATGTATGGCAGTACGCCCGTTGATACCGCGCCGGGGCGTGGTACCGAAGCGAAGGATAAAATCATCAAAGGAAATATCCTTTGTTGCCAGGAAGTAACTGACAGGATTCTGCTTACCGGCTTTCAGTTGCATACCGGCTGAGGGTAGCGCTCTCCGTAATTCCGCATGGTCGAGTTGCTTCAATTCTATTTGCCGGCTAAGAAGTGCGGCAAAGGCAGTACCCTGATCCATCAGCTTCTGCAAGGTGCTGCGGGCACGGAACTGAAAGTCGAGGTCGCCTGCATCCATGCTCATCTTGATAGAATCATGGCGCGCTTCGGCACCGAGAGTGAAAGCGAAAGGATACTGCAATGGTTTGGGAGAAATACCTAACTCATGTAGACCGACATTCTCCACATTCATAGTAACCTTACCATCCAGATATTTACGGTCAAGACGCATATCAGCATCCGCCTGCATCTTCAGCAGGGCATTATCGCTGGTCATGCGTACAGTGGCAAGAGCGGATTTCAGTCCGGCTGTCAGGTCGATACCGGAGATATTCCAGTGTCCGTATTGTAATTCGCCGAGAGAAGCTTGTACAGCGGCTAAAGTACGGTGGTTGGCGGGATCGAATCCCTTTCCTTTGGCGGTAACCTTGGCTGAAAGGTTATAGATAGAATCTTTAGGCAGGAAGTGGTGCACTTGCAGGGCATCCACATGAAGGTCTGCCTGATAGGCTTCGGTAGAAGTGTTGTAACGGGCCAGCAAAGTCAACACCCCTTCACGTTCTTTTAACTTCAGACTGGCATCGTAATTGGGACCATCCAAACCAAGTCGTGCCGCCAAGTGCATACTGTCCGGCACTACGATAGAGCCATCCGGAGTGACGCCTGTCAGCCCGGTAAGGAAATTCAGATTCTGCGTGCGGATATCGAAATCAATGCTCCCGTTGCGCGTCAGACTGTCAGTAAGATTCCATATTTCACCACCACCATTCAGGGTAAAAGCCCCTGGCAGATCGATGTTGAAGCGGGAAATCTGCATCTGCTTGAAGTTACCTTCCGTACCGGCGCGGATAGTCAAAGGACGGAAAGGATATGCATCCTTGAATGTATCAGGCAAGTCACCTGCAAAAAGCATCACGTCCTGCTTGCCGATGCGGGCATTGAAACGGGCGGAGAGCCGTCCGGAAGTGGGAATTTCCACCAGCTCCCAATAAGTCTGGGCAGTGAAATCCATTTCGCTATGTGGGGTGAGCAGTTTTAAAGAAGGCACCTGAATGACAGTGGAATCAGCAAATACCCGTCCCGTCAATGAAGTAATGCTCAGACCGGAACGCTCGTTCATGGAGAATTCCCGGATAACGGCATTGATGTTCCGTCCATGATAAAGCACGGAGTCCACTCCAATACGAATATCCCTCAAGGCTATGTGCGAAGCATCAAAGCCGGGAGCAGGTTTCACACCGGTACTATCAGTAGCCGCAAGACTACCGGTATCTATCAGGCTATTAATGGCACTGAGCAATTGACTACCCGTATCATAGTTCACCGTAGTACCGCTCAATTCAAATTTCTTCAGACCGTACATCTGTCCGCCCAGATCAGCAACCGCATCATCTACCTCCGCATCGCCCAGACGGGCAGCAAGACGCATGGAATCCAACGGCATTTGCAAATCGACGGAAACGTTTTTCAGTGCCAACCTGTGCAAGGCTACTTTCCAGTTAAGGGCAGTAGTCGCGGTGTCCGGTTCGGCAGTGGTAGTGTCGTTCATCACAACGAGCATATGAGTATCACTCAGTTCCACACGGTTGATGACGGCATCTTCTTTTTTCAGGTCTATACCGTGACTTTCGAGGAAGAAGCGCCCCAGCACACCACGTATACAAATACCATCTATCAGATCGGCAGAGTTCAGAAAAACTCCGTTCACAGTTACCTCATCTAATTCTACTTGTCCACGTATCAGCGGCCATGCCTGCACACGTACGTTCAGGCTTTCCAGTGTCAGCAGAGTATCAGGAGTTTGTTTCACGGCAAGGGAGTCGCCGGGAGCAGAGGAAATTTGTTTATCTGCCTGTACAGGCTGAATCACCTGCACACCGCGTACCAGCAGGTTCAGCGGAAAGCGGAGGTCGATACGTTCAACAGATATATCCATACCCGTTGCCTCGGATGCGATGGCAGTAGCTTGCTTCCGTATCAGGTTCTGTACGGGAGGAATATAAAGCAATACCATCAGTATTACAAACAATATTATAGGGGTGAGCAGTATCCACACCACCCATTTCAGCCATTTTCTTCTCATTAGGACATCAATCGATAGTCAGTGTTAAAATCGTTACAAAGTAAACAAATTCTAACGACATTTGGTTGATGTAGAAGACAAAAAGGCTATTTATTCCTCTACCTGCGCTACGATATCTTCAATCTGAGCAAGTGCTGAGAAAGATTTCTCTTTTATCTTTTCACTGAATACTTGTCCGCGTGAGGCTTCAAGTTCTTTCAATAAAGCAACAAGTTCATTAGCTCCCAATAAAGTAAACAGAGGAAGCATCTTATGCCCCATGGCAGCTATTCCATCTGTATCTTCAGCATTTAATGCCTGTCGCAAGCGCTCAACATTCAGACGTGTTTCTGTAACAAAACTTTCCAGAATAGATGTTGCAGCAGCAGAATCATCGCCAGAGAAAGCGGTGAGGGCAGAGAAATTTAATGCAGAAGCAGCTTCAGTTAAAATCTTATCCGTTTGTACAACATTCGTTTCTATGTAATTCTGCGAAGTAACAAGATCTGTCTCCCTCCTTTCAATATCCAATTCAGCAAACAGTTCATTCACCATAAACGGTTTGTGCAAGCTTCCGGCAAAACCATGTTTCAGAAACTCTTCACGTTGCATATCACTACGGGCAGTCACAGCAATCACAGGTATAGTCTTAGCTTGCGGAATATTCGAAGCACGCAACAGGTTCAGCAAGTCAAAACCATTCATGGCGGGCATTTGCACATCGGTAAGTAATACATCGAAAGTATCAGTACGGAGGGCTTCCAATAGTTCATCCAATTGCAGACAAGCAACAGAAGTAATACCACTCTGTGCAAGCATAGCAGAAGTGAGAGTGAGCTGAATACGGTCGTCATCAATCAGGAGGATATGCAAGGCAGAAGTCTGAGCAGGTAAAACAGAATCTTCATTCTTCTGTTCATTCACTCCGGAAGTATCATTCAAAGCCACCGGATACAAAGGTACCCGCAACGTAAACGTACTCCCCTTTCCGAGCACACTATCCACTTCTATACGCCCTTCCAGCAGTTGTACCAGCATACGGACAATAGATAATCCCAAGCCGAATCCTTCCTCCCCCTGTGCTCCCGGCAAACGGGTAAACTCCTGAAAGATGCGTTCACGGTCACCGGGTTCCATTCCCTTTCCCGTATCAATAACAGAAAGCTTCAAATGATTTCCGGAGAAAGCCGGATCACCTTTCGGCACAAAACAGGCAGTCAGCGTAATGCCACCTTCCGAAGTGAACTTCACTGCATTGGAAAGCAAGTTATTAACAATCTGGCGCAAGCGTAAAGGGTCACTGATAAAGGTTCCTTTCAGTTCAGGATCTATCTCACATTTCAAAGACAATCCTTTGGCAGAAGTCAACGGTTCAAAGCTGACGTATATTTCTTCCAGCAGGTGTGCAGGATGGAAAGTAACACGGTTTATCTCAGCTTTATGCAAGTCGAGGCGATGAAAATCGAGCAAATCGGTAACAAGTTTCAGCAGGTGCTCCGAGGAGGTTTTCATGTTGTCCAGATAAAAGCGTTGCCGTCCGTCGACAGTGAGCCGGGAGAGCAAATCAGCATACCCCATGATAGAACCTAAGGGAGCCTTGAAGTCATGAGTAATGGCAAGCATCAGCTTTTCGCGGGAGGCAAGCAACTCTTCGGCAAAACGATTGGCCTCTTCCAATTGACGCCGATAACGGTTACTACGGGTAACATCCCGCCAAATCATGACAAGAAAGATAACGGACAACACAACAGCCCCCGCAGCAATGCCTGAAATAATCGTAGCAGAACGATATCGTACTGCTTTCTGATACTCAGCCTCTTCACGGGCACGCAGCAGAGTTTCCTGTTCATATCCTTTCAAAAGACTATCAATACGAGCACTCAGCGCATGATCAAGGCGTTGCAAAATTCGCTTACGACGCTGCATCACACTATTAGTTGCTTTCTTTTGCTGGGCAACAGTACGTAATTTCGCGTGCAGGGAATCAACAGGATTATAGGCATCAAGCACAGTATCCGTAGCAACTTCAAGGGTAGTTTGTACCTGGACAGCAGAATCTTTGCGTGGTGGAACGAAAACTTCTCCCAGACGGCGGAAGAAACCTTTCTTCTTAGGTTGTGTCACAACGGTATCACGACGGGCAGTAACACGACGTTGCACACGCTGTTGGGTGATAATGGTATCCTGTTCAGCTATAATCTGTTCCACCTCTCGAGCGGAAATCATGCTGTCATTGGCTTCGCTCAACGTACGCAATAAGCGGACCGTATTAGCATCTTTTTCCCGCAAAAGCCCTATCAGACTATCTGTACGCAAGATATCGCTATTATCCGAGCTCATAAGGTTCTCCATTTCCCGACGCACGAAGAACAGGGAATAAAACAAGACTCCCAACAGGACCACATAACCGGCAGCTATCTTCTTCTTGGAGACATTGTTCATACTTTATATTATTATAGTGACAGGGGGTTAATATCACTTTCCCTCATCTCGTTTTATAACGGAAACGCAGCCAAAGCATAATACCTGCACTCGTCAGTCCGAATGGGAAAGCCATCCATACACCAACCGTACCCCAACCCAGTACGAAACCACATAGGTATCCTACAGGCAAAGATATAACAAAATAGGAAATAAATGCAATGAACATCATCGGTTTTACGTCCGCAATACCGCGCAGGGCATTGGCAAAGCTGATTTGCAGACCATCACCAAACTGATAAACCAAAAATGGAAGGAACAAAGAAGACACCATGGCAGAAACCTCCACACTATCCGTGAACCAGCTCCCCACATGATTGCGCAATAGGAACACGATACTCAGAAGCACCACTGCCATTGCCAAGATGAGGTGATAACCGGCATATGCCGAACGACGGACATTCACCATATCGTTCTGCCCCTTGAAGTTACTGACACGAACGGCAATCGCCGCCCCCATCCCATAAAACATCATAAAGGTGAACTGAGAAATAGTAAGCATAATCTGATGCGACGCCAAAGCAATGGTTCCCAACCAACCGACCATGATTGTACTGAGGCTGAATGAAGCCGTTTCCATGCCCATCTGCAAACCAACAGGCCAGCCAAGTCCATTCAGTCTTCTGAACATTTGTTTCGACCATCCCAGGCGGAAGAATCCCGCCTTATATCTTAAGAATCTGCGACTACGGAAAACAATCAGTGCAAAAACAATGACCATAACAATACGTGAAAACAAGGTACTGATACCCGCGCCCAACAACCCCAATTCCGGGAAACCGAACTTTCCGTAAATCAGTATATAGTTACCTACGATATTCAATGCATTTCCACCAAGAAGCACCCACATGGCTGTCTGTGTTTGGGTGATGCCATCCGTGAATTGCTTAAAGCCATTAAATAGCATAACAAATACCAGGGATGCCAACAGAATCAGGAAATAGGGTTTTATCAAGGGAAGCAGTTCCTCGGGCTGTCCCATGTATTCCACACAGAAATAGACGACAGTCATGATAAGCGTCAGCAACAGTGCCACCAACACATTGGCAAGCAGACTTGAACGCAAAGCTTGTCCGGCCTCCATGAAACGACGATTACCGTAGAACTCGCCCACCACAGGCGTCAGTCCATAAGAGAAACCGGTACTGAAAATAATGCAAAGTGTAAAAAGATTGTTGGTGAAAGAAGCGGCAGCCAACTCGGCCGTGCTGTGGTGTCCCACCATCAAGGTATCGGCAAATCCAAGAACAATGACCCCCATCTGGCCGATAACGATGGGAAGCCCTAAGTAAAAGAGGGCTTTATAGTGCCCCTTGTATGTAGCAATTAATCTATTCATTTATCTTTCTCATAATATAATACCACCGAGTTTTCCTCACGGAAAGCCTCTTGTGCAACTGCCTTCAGCTGCTCTGCCGTCACTGCGCGATACCGCTCCACCTCACGTTCTATATCCTCCGCCTGCCCGGTCAGTTCGAACCATGCCAGATTTGTGGCTACATTCAGGTAATTGATATTCCCGAATATCTGGGTGGATTCAAACTTATTCTTTACTTTCTCCAATTCCTTTTCTTCTATCGCCACTTGCTGTAACTCCTGCAACTCTTTACGTACAGCGGCCTCAGCCTGTTCCAGTGACACTCCGGCCGACGGTTTTCCACT
>ERZ791577.1742-NODE-1742-length-11191-cov-29.002963_pt1 | contig 11191 bp, 9 predicted proteins | sample MGYA00509969_ERZ791577 | MGnify/ENA primary metagenome ERZ791577 (study PRJEB30046, sample SAMN00791917) | human gut metagenome | study: EMG produced TPA metagenomics assembly of the A metagenome-wide association study of gut microbiota in type 2... | reverse complement strand
ACTCGTCTTCCTTGATTTCCATGTGGATCCGACGGAGAACGTTTGGCCGATGGTGAAAGCCGGACGCGGACTTACGGAAATGATCTTAGGCTCGGAGAAAATCTGATGAATCGACACGTTCTATCTATTCTTTTGGAAAACGAGCCTGGAGCACTTTCCCGCGTGGTGGGATTGTTCTCCGCTCGAGGCTACAACATTGAATCTTTGACCGTGGCTCCGACGGAAGATCCGACGGTTTCCCGTATGACCATCTGTGTTACCAGTGATGACATAACATTTGAACAGATCAAAAAGCAGCTGAACCGTATGGTCGAAGTGATCAAAGTCATTGATCTAACAGATGTACCGATTCATATGAAGGAGATACTGTTCGCAAAGGTTCTCCGTGTGAATGCTGCGGAAAAAGAAGAAGTATTCCAGATCGCACAGGTGTTTAACGTGCAGGTGGTCGATATCGGAAATGACAGTGTCCTGCTGGAATCTCTTCGAGGAGAGCCGTGCCAATCTTACCGGTAGCATAGAGATAGTTTCTGCGCTCCTTCTGGTCGAACCAGATGTCGAGGTCGCTAATGAGTGCATCGGCATCAGTGCCCACCATAAGGTGCTTAGGGTTACAGAATACCGCACGGTGTGGAAGGTTGATTGTCGTCTCGCCCTTCTCGTATGCCTTAATCATTCTATCCCAGATGCCGACACGTGCAATCTTCACTCCGTTGTAGGTCGCAACCTCGAAGCCATCGAACAACTTCTCCCATGGCATAATGTCGTGGTAGGTCTTCTTGAGGTCGTAGGTCAATGCGTCAGCAAGCGAGCGTGTCATGAGCAACACGGCATCGCTGTCGTCAACGATACGTGTGTCTGTATCCATAAGGATGGTGTCTACAAGTGTAGTAGCCGCACCATTCTTGCGCAATGCAGAAATCTGCAATGCTGCCGTGGTCTCGCTGTTGGCTGCGATAGCGGTATGGTTCTTGGTCGCTGTGGCTGTAAAGATGCGTTTGAACAGACCATCGCAGACGTTGAAATTACTGACATCTAAGCCTTCTGTCAGCTTGCCGCCACCTGCACCTGCCAATGCTGCCGCCTTGTCACCAAACCAACCGAAACGCCAAATCATCTGCTCCATGGCTCGCAGGAGTGCATCGGAATAGATTGTCATAAAGTCGGTGCTGGTGAGGTCGCCAATGGCTGTACCAGTCTTCAATGAATACTCAGCGATGGTTCCCTTCAATGCCTCGTAGCAAATCTTGATAGGAATCTCCCACTGTCCGAGTTCCCAACGCTTCTGAGAGTTAGCGATGCCCTTCTCTTCGTAGGTAGGGTCGCAACCGCCACCCTTCTTACCTACCATTTCCATCTCTCCGAGAAGAGCGATAGGGTCTTTCTCTTTGACCTTCTGAATGTTCACGAATGAAGAGAAGTCTTCATCGTTGTAGAAGGTTTCCTGCACGGCATCCTTGATGCTTGCGAGGTTTTCTGGCTCGAGTTTAAGGTTCTCGAGCTGCTGTTTTGTAAATCCTGCCATTATTTTCTTTTGATTTAATGGGTTAATACTTGGTTACTTCTTGCCCTTTTTGTGGAGCTTGGCAAGTCTCTCCTTGATGGCGTTCTTGCCTTCCTCGACTGGGTTCACGTTGTCGCCTGCGCCTTTGCCGCTTGGCTGTCGCTGCGCTGGCTGGTAGTGGCTGCTGTAGCCTGCTAGCACCTTCTCAGCACCGCCTGCCATCTTCACGGCATTCAGGATGCGCATGTCTTCCTTGCTCTTTGCGAGTTTCTGTGCGCCTGCGAGCTGCGCCTTGGTGTCGTTCAACTGCTGCTTGAGTGCTGCTACCTGCTGCTTCAACTTGGCTACGGTGTCGTTGTCGGTGCTTGATGCGCTGCAGCCCTCACCGCCTTCATTGCCTTCACCGCCTTCATTGCCTTCACCGCCTTCATTGCCTGCGGTCTGAATGTCGGTAATTACACCGTCCTCGACAACAATTGTCTTACCGTCCGGCATTTCAAACGTTCCGTCCGGACTTGCCTTGTCGCCAACTTGTGGATCTCCCTCTTCACGCTCAACGGTCAGAACTTGACCGTCCGATGTGTTGAGTTCCATCGCCTTTGGCTCTGCCTTGGCTTGTGGCTCTTCCACCACCTGCTCTGCTTCCTCCAGTGTCTTCACGCCCAACTTGGCGAGAATCTTGTCGAGGAGAGAAGCCTTTACTTCTGTCTTTTTCTCCATTGCTTTTGGATTTTGTTGTTTTGAATTAATAAAATTTTCTATGTTGCGTTTCGATGCGCTTGCGCTGAGTGGTACAATGGTGCTGCTGATAAGACCTAGGCGCAAAGCCTCGCTGGTGTTGATGAAGATGTCCTTATCCATCAGGGTTTGAATCTCTTCCCTATCGCACTCGCACCGCTCTACGTATGCGTCCACCATCTTATCCTGCCACATCTGCATTTCCTCGCCCAGGTTCTTCAAGTCCTTTGCGTTCAGCTGGTCGCCCAACCCCCAGCCAGGAACCCACGGATTGTGCAGCAGGAAGGCAGCGTTCTCGTATGCCTTGCGGTTCTCCTTTGGTGCTGCGAGCATGATGATTGTTGCCATGGATGCTGCCTTGCCCTCAACGGTGCAGGAAATCTTCTTTCCGCTCTGTCGCAGTCGGTCGTAGATTGCCCAGCCTTCAACCACAGAGCCGCCATTGCAGAAGATGCGCATATCGATTGTATCATCGTCTTTCGGTATGCTTGCTGCAAAAGCATCTATATCTTGAAAACACACGCAATCACCTCCCCACCATTGATACCAGAACTTGTTGTCTTGGCTGTCGATGTCGTTGTATATTCTGAGTTTTGCCATTGAATCGTGATTTTTAAGTTTTAAAACGCTGCAAAGATACGACATTTTTCAATATGTTTATCTCGTAAGCAGTTAATTTTTCTAAACAAGCCAAAATTTTGCGCTCTAAGCGGCTTTTACCTCCTTGGGTGTGTAACTTTACCACCTTTAAGCGAAAACCGCTCAGAACGCAAATCTTGAAGAAATAACTACACTTCAAATCCTACCGATATTCTCTATCGTCTGCACTCTACGCTGGGTTCGGTTTATCTCCTCAACGCTCACTACTGGCTGAGGAGCCATCTGATACCCTCTTGCTACAGCTGCCGCCAGCATATCCATACCGATGTTGCTGCCTCCGTTGTTAACTACGATAGGAACACCACCGCCTAGCTGGTTGAATGCGGATAATATCGGGCTGAACATCGAAGTCGCCTTGGCGGTCATTACGCTCTCGCCATTACTAAGCCTTGCCGGGATGCTGTCGCTGGTTCCAGTGCCTGAGCCTTGGACGTAGCCACCAGTGGAGAATCCCTTGACGAGTGCTTTCGCTCCTGCGAATGCTGCTTTAAGCAATGCGAGTTTCGCTGCTGCGTCTGCCACGCCTGCCCATCCGAGTTTAGCTAAGCCTCTTCCTAGGATTTCAATGTATTGTGCCTCCATGGCTATCTCTACGGCATCCAGCAAAGAGCTAAGTAAAGATTTCAGAAAAGAATGAAAAGATTTATCTTCACTATTAAAGAAATCGACAAAAGCATCTCCAACTGCCAAAATATAGCTTTTCATGTTTTGAAGTTGTTCTTCTGTCAACTGCTTCTTTTTATCATTCTCATTCTTTTGTATTTCCACGTTAGTATCGCTCAGGTCTTTCTGGAGCTGTTCCTGCACGGCTGCATAGTCCTTGTATGCGTCCAGTTTGCTCTGAAGGAAAGTCTTGTATCTCTCCAGCTTGGCTGTATCGTCTTCCTCTCCAGTGCCACCGTTCATGATGTCCGCATCCTTGCGTGCCTTCTCTGCATCATCAAACTCCTTGTTGAGTTCGTCCACAATCTCCTTGGCTTGGTTCTTCAAGTCCGCTTTCGCCCTAATCATGATGTCGAGAAGTTTTGCCTGCATCTCCTGCGCCTTTTCCGCTCCGATTTGCCCTGCCGCCACGTATGCGTCAATGCTTCGTGCCACCATGTTCTTCTCCAGCTGTTCGAGGTCGTTGCTGTAGTCTCGCTCGTTGTCGTACATGCCTGCAAGGTATCGCTTCTTTGCGTCCATCACTTTCTCGTTGTACTGATACTGGATAAGCGCAATCTGTGCCTGCAATTCTTTCTCCTGCTTCTTCCTGCGCTCTGCCTCTGCCTTGGCTTCCGCTTCTTCCTTGGCTCTCTGTGCCTTTGTCTTGGTTGTACTGCCCTTGGCTGCTGTCGTTCCCTTGTTTCCGTTCACTGGCTCGCTGCTGGTCGCTCCACCGTCTAGGTTCGCAAGTTTCAGATGGTTCAGTCTTCCGTTCACGGTGTTCTCGAATCCGTCAGCAAAGGAATTTCCTATCTCGATGCCAGCGTTCTTGATGTCGTGCCATGCTTCCTTGATTGTGCCGGATATGTCGAATATCTCCTTGAATCCCTTCTGTGCCTTGGATAGGTCGAAGGTCACGATACCTTCGAGAATATCAAGCATGCCCTTGGCTGCAAAGCCCATCCTCTTGAATGCGTCTATTCCAAGATTGCATACAAGCTTGATTGCGTTCCACATCAAGCGGAAACTTGTGCCTAGTGTATTGATTACCCCTCGCAACAGAAGGCTCTCGTTGTACCAGTCGATGAAGTAATTTATGGTATTGAACAAACCCTTCATTATCTGAACGAGAACCTTCGTGCCGAACATCTTGCCCTTCTCGATCATCTCCTCGAATCCGTGCTGGCTCATATCGAACATTGACGAAAGGTAGCTGTTCAGTTCCTTGTGCAGCTTGATGTTTTCCAACTGGGTCTCTCCCCACTCTCCAGTCTGCTTCTTCACCTCTTCGATGTCTGTTGTCATCGTGTCGAGCTGTTCTATAAGCTGAATACCAGCAGCCGCTCCCTGCTTACCGAAGACGTTTTTCAGAACATCGCCAACCTGCTGGCTGTCCGCTCCGAAGTCCTTCATCTTAGAAGCCACCTGCTGGATAATGTCGAAGGTGTTCTTCGTTCCGTTGGCTAGGTCTTGCTGCACCTGCTTGCTGGAAATGCCGATAGCGTCAAGGCTTGCGGATGTTGCTGTGTTCATTTCTCGGATTTTCTTGCTAGCCATCGTGATAATGTCTAGACCCTTGTCGCTGAAAATGCCGCTTCTGGTCTGCTGCAATATCGCCACAAGCTGGTCTGCCGAGATACCTGCATCGTGGAAGGTAGGCGCATATTGCTGTATCTTGTTGAGCATATCTCCAGATAGGTCTGCACCGCTGGCGAATCCATCGTTGATAACCTTCATAGCTTCCTCGCCCGATAGGTGGTAGTTCGCCATGAGGTTGTCAGCTGTGGCGAGAACGTCATTGAAATCCTTTCCCATCGTGTCCGCTGTGGCTGCGATGCTGTTCCTCATCGTCTCCAATGCTTCCCCGGTGTAGCCAGTGAATTCCTTTGTCAGTCGTGTGGCTTCCATCAATCCCTTGTTGTAGTCATAGAACCACTTAAATGTCATACCAACACCGACAACGCCAGCGAGTGCTGCAAAATATGGATTCATAACCAAGCCGATTGCGGTCTTACCGAACGCCTTCAGCTTGCCTGTCAGTCCATCCATATTCTGCGCCAGCTTAATGATGTTGCTAACCTCGGTATCATTGACAATATCCATACCAAAGAACTCCGTCCCCTGCAGGTCATCTGCTGCTTGCATCATCGAGTTGTAGTAATTGCCAACGTTGCGATAATATCGTTGCGTCTCCTCCTCAGCCTGTTTCAACTTGTCGGTAATATCGTTTATGTGCTTGGCTAGTGCTTGCCCCTTCGCTCCCTCACGCTCTGCCTTTGCCATCTCATCGTATTGCTTGGTGGCATTTGAAAGCTGGGCACGCAGCTGTTTCAAGCTGCCCTCCTGCTCGTTCTCTGTGCGCACGTTGTTCTGGATTTCCTTCTGCAGGGCACGCACGTTGTACTGATACTCCTTGATGGTTGCGTTGATGGCTTCCGTCTGCACCTTCATTTCGTTGGTCGTGATGGTCTTGTCTTTCTCCTGCTGCTGCAAGTCCTTGATGCTTGCCTTCAACTGGTCTATCTTTTCCTTGTATCTGATGATGCCATAGATTGCATCCTCGTACTTGACCTTGATGTCAAGAATCTGCTGTTTGTCTTCACTTACCATAGTTCTTTCTTTCTAATTGTTCAACTCTATCATTGTAACCTCGCAATATCCGCTGCTTGTTGTCTTGATTTCAAGAACTGCAAAATACGCTCCGTACTGCGCAAGGTACACTGGCTTCGTTTCGTCAAAATCTAGTATATCCAAGTCCGAAAGATTGAGCCGTTCCGTGATTACGTGCGCCCTGGCGATACTTGCTGCAAGCTGCTTGTACTTCGTATCGAATATGTTCTGAAGGTCAATACCAAATCGAAGTGCAGCTTGCTCCTTATCATCTCTTAGCGTCATTATCCGCTCCTTGCATCCCTTATACTCTCCACCATTCTTCATGCCGAAAGAATCAAGTGTTCTTATCGGTATGCGGTTGTCATCGCTGGCTGCAAAAGGTAGCGTCCATGTGTCCTGCTCATAGCCCAAAGTCTGGTTGCTGATTACGAGGTCTGCATCATAGTCCCCGGTTGTCTCTTCGTCTTCCTTCCACTTGTAGCGGTTGTGTTGCATAAAGTCTGAAACGGAATACTCGCTTTTCCGTGGTGCACCTTGGCGGTCATACGGAATGAGTTTTCCGCTCCAGTCGTAGGCGTTCGCCTTGTTTGCCCAAACTCTGGTAAACATGATAAACTGCACTTGCGTGCTGTTGGTCAGTTGCCTAGGGAACGAGCCAGTTATCAAAGCTAGAAACTTAATGAAGTTTGTTACCTCGATTTCAGGCAGGTTTATGCCGATAGGGAAACTTCCACCAATCGGAACGCTGTCCCCACTCTTGACGCTCGCAGTGATTTTGCCGCCATAAACGGAAGGCATGTTGACTGTGTTTATTCCGTGCATGATAGTCTCAAACGTCAGTACATCGTCCTTCTTTAGCGATATAGTGTTTGTCCCTGCCGAAAGCAAATAAAGATAGCCATCGATAGCATATCTGCGTAGTACGACCGGGTACTTAACCTGTCCATCCTCGTACTTCAAATCTCCGAACTCGTATTCCTGCGTGGATGCCTCACCTCCGGTGGTACTTGGTGTTGTTACGGTCATTTTCACGCCCATAGGCAACTGAATCTCCGCTGCGTCTTCAAACTGATGTCTGACGTAGTATTGCACTTGCACATCAAAGGTCAGTTCGCAATCCTTCGTTATCGTCAGTTTCTGTACATCGCTGCCAGTGCTTGGTGTGACTGATGTCAATGAGTTGTTGACAGAAAAGGAAAGCGCACCCAGTCCGTCACGGCTCTTAACGTCTGCGGTCAGATTACCGATAATTGTCTTGTCGTCTGCCTTGTTGTTGATGATAGGCACAACAAGGTTGTTCAACATCTTCTTTGCTTCATCATCCTGCCAAACGAAAGATACGCCCGTCTTCCTCGCTATCCTTGACAATAGCCAGTTTACGGTCACACATGGCTGCAAGAATTTTGGGGACGTTTTATATTCATCCACCGCCACATCATCGCCTACGAAATCCTCCTTATTATCGCCATCTATCATTTCGTGCATAGGTGTCAGCCCGGTAACTGATAGCGACAGAGTGCTGTAATATTCGGCAGGTGCATTCACTACGAGGTATGCAGCCCTTGCCTCTCCTCTGATGGTGTATACTTCCAGCGTCTCATCTTCTCCGCTCACGGATATAACCCGCATGTACTTATCCAGTACTGCATAGCTTCTGTAATCGCCCTTTCCTTGCGCTTGCACATTTGCCGTTGATGATGGCAAGAAAGGGATAAGAGCACAAATCATGTTTGATGCGCTCTCTATATTTCCGCTGATGTACTTTCCGACCTCTGCGCCAGTTCTGATGCGTCCACGGCTAGGCGGGTATTGTGTCGTGGTATATTTATTCCTCTGCACCAGATTAATACCAAAGTTATCTTTGCTCTCAATTCGGTATGGATTGTAATAAGCAAAGAATATCCCCTTGCTCACAGCTTCCTCCCTTGTGTTCGGTGTGTTGTACTTTTCAAAAAGCACTCTGTCTGTCACTCCCAGTTCGTTCAGTTTCATTCCGCTCTCCAGTAGCTTCGTGAACGCTGGCATTATACCCCAGTAGATTGAAACCTCGATGCTTTCCTCGATGCTCAGAACGTTCAATCGTCCGTCCTTGATAATTTGCACACCTCCACGGAAATAACTGCACTGGTGGAAAATAAAAGGGTATCTGCTGCCGCTCTTCGGTCTGTCCGCTTGCTGCAAAACTGAAAGGTTGTGCACCGTCCGTGGTAGCTGGATGGTGTACGTGTAGTTCGAGGTCATTTTCGTGACGTCACGAAAAAGGTTGCTCTTAATGTCGAGCACCACATCGGTGCTCTCCGGCAAATCCATCAAAACACCGTCTATATAAAGTTGCTGGTCTGTCATAATCTCTGAACGTTAATGTTATTTATTATCATTTCGCACACGAAATCCTGCAAGCAAGCTGTGCTCTTCGTGTAGCTTCCTGCCTTGATTGTTACGCTCGTCCACTGGTCTTCCTCGTTCATCCAGTCTCCCCCGAGGTACATGTCAACGACTGGGCTGCTGGCTAGGTCTTGCAGCATATCGAACGTATCACTGTCAACCAACGGGGCACAAAGTTTGATTGAATCCGTGCGCTCGTATCCCTGCCTTCTTCCGCTGTCGCCAACGTAGCCGTATATGTCGCTGTATCCACACAGATTGTTGCGTATGAAACTCAGGTCGCTGGCTATTTCTCTCGTTTCCTCCCCAGACGCAAATAGCCAATAGCGAATGAATCCGTGTCGGTCAATCCAACGCAGATAGATGCCGCTCTCGGTATCGTCTCTGTCAATGCGCAGCAATAGTGACTGCTTGCCACCGGCAGATAGGCAGAAAGTAAGGTCGAAAGTATTGTCAAACGTTCCCTGCTGAATCTCTCCATCGTAGTCATAGATGTTCCAGTACCTTGCACCGCTTGGTAAGATGGCTGCATTGAAGTCTGTCATGTCGGTGTTCGGAATCTCAAGCAGCTTGTTGGGTGCTCCCTCGTAACCTATAAGCAGTTTGGTGTCCGCCTTACTTAAATACATACCAAAAGAGAACGGATAGTTGGTGAACCACGTAAGGCGTTTGTAGCCGTTCCAGGTCTCCCCGAACCTTGGCGCACCCCATACTACGTTCGTAGTGAATTCGATGCTCGCAAGCTGTCCGTCTCTGTCATCGTATGCGTTAACCTCAACTCTTATGTACTGGGATAAGTTATTGACGTCATAGTTTATCGTCCAGTCCACGCCTGCATTGATGCGTCCATCGAAAAAGGCTTGTACGTATGCCCTGGAGTCTGTAATGCACTTTCCGTTGAACGCCTCCACATTGTAGGCTCGTTCCGTTTTGCCACATCTGATTATTACCTCAATACACGATAGGTTGCTTCCACTCGCTCTTATGATGCAAGGCAAGAAGGCGAAGCATACTTCATCGGGGTAGAAAAAAATATATCCGTTGTTCACTGTCTGTCTCATACCGTCTAATTGTTTATTTTTATACTTCCCACCGAAAGGTGGATTAAGAAAATAAGCCTCTGCCCTAGCCGTTTCATCGTGTCGGGCACAACATTGCTGTATACGTCAGCCCTGCCGCCAGTCCGGTGCAGCTTAGAACCTTTGGTGGCGATGGTGTGGGCGATTGCCCCTGCCATGCTCATGTCGCCACGCTCTTGTGGTGTATACTTGTGCGGTCGCTGGGTCTTGTAGGGGATAGGTCTGCCGTGCAGTCCCTTGTCTTTCATCCATTGCCGGATGATGCTACGGAAGCCGTATGGTATCTTTCCTGCCCTTCGTCCGGTCTCCAGCACCCCGAATGGCTTGTGTCCCCAAAGGATGGTTTCTTCCTCGCTGGGCTGCTCCACCTTTAGGCTTGCTATCGTTCGCCCTGATGCGTTCTGTCCGTTGATACGAATGTGGTTGATGATAAGCTGCCGTGCTCTCGCCACCTCCTCACGCATGATGAGCGATGCCGCCTTGGGGTCGAATTGAATGCCTCCCTTGCTCATACCTCACACCCTCCTATGCTCTGTGTCAGTTGCAGGGAGTACATTACGCCCGACACGATCGTGCTCAAACGCTCGATGATGGTCTCGTAGTACTGCTGCCCTTCCAATGGTTCGAACTGGTGCGACTGGTTGATGGCTCGTATCATCCTTGCCCCTGCCACCTTCATTCGGTCGATGCACTCTCCGTTGTCTTCTCCTTCCGCTCCCCTCGGTACGGTGTCGAGATAAGCCAAGGCAACGTTCACGGTGTCGTATACCCTGCCGTTGCGTATCTCTGTCGTACCGCTGGCTGGGATGATACAGACGATTGCAGGATAGTTCAGTTTCTCCAGCTTGGTGTCCGCTGTGTCCCAGTCCTCGAATAGGTAGGTATAGTCTGGTAGCGTGTCTGCTGCCAGCTGCTTTAATGTTTCTCTGATTGTTGCCATAATTATCTAGATTTACGTTTCATTTCTTCCGCTTGCAACTTCTGCAGGTTTCGTTCGTACACGCTTCTCTTGTTGTCCATTTCCATGCACTTGTAGATGCGAAGCCATGGTGTTTTCAGAACTTGGTCGTGGTCGCTGATGCCCATCCTTACCGCATACCAGTCCAGCATGCCGAATAGTCCGAACCGCAGGGTATCGATGCCTGCCTCCTTCTCCAGTCTCGTTGGCTTCGCTGTGTCTGTGCTCTCGAAGAGCTTGTTGATGCGCTCGACCTCTGCTGTTACCCAACCGATGAGCATAACGACATCAACCGCCCTAGCCTGCTCCACTTCCTTGTGGCTCAGACCGAGGACGGTTGTCACTATCTGATACAGACTTTCTTCGCTGTCTGATAGCTGGGAAAGGTCAATCAGCTGCCCGATGGAAAGCTGGTTGAGATTGCCGGGCACTTGTTTCCCTCCGACAAACGCTGGTCGTGGCTGCTTGCCGATTTTGTAGCTGGTGTGCCTAGCAACTGCCAGCCAATACTTGAATGTCGTGTTCTTATCCATACGCTTTATATTTTTTGTCGTTATCTTTGCCTTAATACGTGCGCCCTAGCCGTTCCGTGGCTTGCTACGGATAACT
>ERZ791577.1737-NODE-1737-length-11204-cov-3.283164_pt1 | contig 11204 bp, 10 predicted proteins | sample MGYA00509969_ERZ791577 | MGnify/ENA primary metagenome ERZ791577 (study PRJEB30046, sample SAMN00791917) | human gut metagenome | study: EMG produced TPA metagenomics assembly of the A metagenome-wide association study of gut microbiota in type 2... | reverse complement strand
CAGGCCCCAGGCCGCCAGCACCCCCAGCCCCAGTCCTGCCAGCAGGGCCAGCACCCCCATGCACAGGGTTTCCAGCAGGAGCAGGCGGGCCACCTGCCCCCGCTCCATGCCCAGCAGCAGGTAGGTGCCCAGCTCTCCCTTCCGGCGGCGAATCAGGAAGCCGGAGGCATAGAGGATCAGAAAGGCCAGCACCACCCACACAAAGACGGAGAGCATGCCGATGAGCTCCCGGATGGCCTGGGCCGTGGGAGCCTGGGGACCGCTGCCCAGGTATTGGAACACCGCCTGGGTTTCCAGGGAGTTGAACACATAGAACAGGCACACACCGAAGGCGATGGTGAGAAACCACACTCCGTAGTCCTTCATGCTGCGCCCCACATTTTTGAAGGCCAGCTTAGAGAACATCGCTCTGATCACCTCCCAGGCGGGTCACCACGCCGATGATCTGCTGGAAAAACGCCCGGCGGCTCTGCCCGCCCCGCTCAAGCTGGGTGAGCACCGCACCGTCCTGCAAAAAGAGAATGCGGCGGCAAAAGTGGAATACGACGGACTTTCGAACAGCCAACCGCTGCGCGTCGATGCCAATAACCATACGGTAACCATGCTGGTGCAAATTAATGGTCGTTTCCTCACCGACGACACTCGTCACGGTATTGTGTTTAAAGATGGCTCCAACGGACATAAATCGCTGTTTATGGCTTATGCGACCCCGAAAGCATTTTATGAAGCCCTGAAAGAGGCAGGTGGTACGCCGGGCGAAAACATGACGATGGATAATAAAGAAACGACTCATGTCACAGGCAGCAAACTGGATATTTCGGTCAACTGGCAAGGGGCGGCAAAAGCGTATTCCTTCGATGAAGTGATTGTTGACAGTAATGGCAAGAAACTGGACATGCGCTTTGGCGGTAATTTAACGGCAGCAGAAGAGAAGAAAACGGGTTGCCTGGTGTGTCTGGATAGCTGCCCGGTCGGCATCGTCAGCAATGCAACATACACTTATGGTGCGGTGGAAAAACGCGGCGAAGTGAAATTCAAAGGCAATGCCTCAGTTCTCCCGGCGGATAACACGCTGGCAACGGTTACCTTTAAAATCACCGAATAAAGCCAGGATAAAGGATGATGAAGATACAATCGCGTAAAATCTGGTACTACCGTATAACCCTCATCATCCTGTTGTTCGCTATGCTGCTCGCATGGGCGCTGCTTCCCGGCGTCCATGAGTTTATCAATCGCAGCGTTGCGGCGTTTGCCGCCGTGGACCAACAGGGTATAGAACGCTTTATTCAGTCTTACGGCGCACTGGCGGCAGTTGTCTCGTTCTTGTTGATGATTTTACAGGCCATTGCTGCACCGCTACCTGCGTTTTTGATCACCTTTGCCAATGCGTCGCTGTTTGGCGCGTTCTGGGGCGGCTTGCTGTCGTGGACCAGTTCGATGGCCGGCGCGGCGCTGTGCTTTTTTATCGCCAGAGTGATGGGCCGCGAAGTGGTGGAAAAATTAACCGGCAAAACCGTGCTTGACAGTATGGACGGCTTTTTCACTCGCTACGGCAAACACACCATTCTGGTCTGTCGGTTATTGCCTTTTGTCCCTTTCGATCCAATCAGCTATGCTGCCGGTCTGACTTCAATACGTTTTCGCTCGTTTTTTATCGCCACCGGGCTTGGTCAATTACCGGCGACTATTGTTTATTCCTGGGCGGGCAGCATGTTAACAGGCGGTACTTTCTGGTTTGTCACCGGACTGTTTATTCTGTTTGCCCTGACCGTGGTGATTTTTATGGCGAAGAAAATATGGCTTGAACGCCAGAAGAGGAATGCCTGATGGGTTTACCGCCGCTTAGCAAAATTCCTTTAATTTTACGTCCACAGGCGTGGCTGCATCGTCGCCATTACGGCGAGGTGCTAAGCCCGATTCGCTGGTGGGGGCGGATCCCGTTTATCTTTTATTTGGTGTCAATGTTTGTTGGGTGGCTGGAGCGCAAACGCTCACCGCTCGATCCGGTAGTGCGATCGCTTGTCAGCGCGCGCATTGCGCAAATGTGCCTGTGTGAGTTTTGTGTGGATATCACCAGTATGAAAGTCGCCGAGCGCACCGGCAGCAGCGATAAACTGCTGGCAGTGGCTGACTGGCGGCAAAGCCCGCTCTTTAGCGATGAAGAACGGCTGGCGCTGGAGTACGCCGAAGCCGCAAGCGTAACGCCGCCAACGGTCGATGATGCCCTGCGTACCCGACTGGCTGCGCATTTTGACGCTCAGGCGCTCACCGAACTGACGGCATTGATCGGCCTGCAAAACCTGTCGGCTCGTTTTAATTCTGCCATGGACATTCCCGCTCAGGGGCTGTGCCGTATTCCGGAAAAACGTTCTTAAGGAGAGAAGATGCGCCATTGTGGGTGGTTGCTGGGATTGTTATCGCTGTTTTCTCTGGCAACACATGCCAGTGACTGGCAAGAAATTAAAAATGAGGCCAAAGGGCAAACCGTCTGGTTTAACGCCTGGGGCGGCGATACCGCAATTAACCGCTATCTCGACTGGGTTAGCGGCGAGATGAAAACCCATTACGCTATAAACCTGAAGATTGTTCGTCTGGCGGATGCCGCAGACGCGGTGAAGCGCATTCAGACCGAAGCTGCTGCCGGACGTAAAACGGGCGGCTCGGTGGATCTGCTCTGGGTGAACGGCGAAAACTTCCGCACCTTAAAAGAGGCCAATTTATTACAAACGGGCTGGGCGGAGACTCTGCCCAACTGGCGCTATGTCGACACACAGCTGCCGGTGCGGGAAGATTTTTCAGTGCCTACAGAAGGGGCTGAATCGCCCTGGGGCGGCGCACAACTGACGTTTATCGCCCGCCGCGATGTTACGCCACAGCCACCACAAACGCCGCAAGCCTTACTGGAGTTTGCTAAAGCCAATCCCGGCACGGTTACCTATCCGCGCCCACCGGACTTTACCGGCACGGCGTTTCTTGAACAGTTGCTGATTATGCTGACGCCCGATCCCGCCGCGTTAAAAGTTGCCCCGGATAAAGCCACTTTCGCCCGCGTCACTGCGCCCTTGTGGCAATATCTTGATGCACTGCATCCGTATTTGTGGCGCGAAGGAAAGGATTTCCCGCCTTCGCCCGCGCGGATGGATGCTCTGCTGAAAGCCGGCACATTGCGCCTGTCGCTGACCTTTAACCCCGCGCATGCGCAGCAAAAAATCGCCAGCGGCGATTTGCCTGCAAGCAGTTACAGTTTTGGCTTTCGCGAGGGGATGATTGGCAACGTGCATTTCGTCACCATTCCTGCCAACGCGAATGCCAGTGCTGCGGCGAAGGTAGTTGCCAATTTCCTGCTCTCACCCGATGCGCAACTGCGTAAAGCAGATCCCGCTGTCTGGGGCGATCCTTCTGTTCTCGATCCGCAAAAACTGCCTGATGGGCAGCGCGAAACATTGCAATCAAGAATGCCGCAGGATCTGCCGCCGGTACTGGCTGAACCGCACGCAGGTTGGGTAAATGCGCTGGAACAAGAATGGCTACACCGTTACGGTACGCATTAATCTTTTTGCTGTGGGCGATGGTGGCGGTGATTTATGCACCGCTGATCCCGGCAGCTCTCACGCTGATATCGCCTGCTTTGTCGTTGACACACTGGCAGGCGTTATTTGCCGATCCACAGTTACCGCAGGCATTACTGGCAACGCTGGTGTCGACAACCATCGCGGCGGTCGGGGCATTGTTGATTGCCCTGCTGGTGATTGTGGCGCTATGGCCTGGGCCGAAATGGCAGCGTATGTGCGCCCGTCTGCCGTGGCTGCTCGCCATTCCCCATGTGGCTTTTGCCACCAGCGCCCTTCTGCTCTTTGCTGACGGAGGGCTGCTTTATGACTATTTCCCGTATTTCACTCCGCCAATGGACCGATTTGGCATCGGTCTGGGCCTCACCCTTGCAGTGAAAGAAAGCGCATTTCTGCTGTGGATCTTAGCGGCAGTATTGAGCGAAAAACGGCTGTTGCAGCAGGTCATTGTGCTGGATTCGCTGGGCTACAGCCGCTGGCAATGCCTGAACTGGCTGCTGTTGCCCTCCGTCGCGCCTGCGCTGGCAATGGCGATGCTGGCGATTGTTGCCTGGTCGCTTTCGGTCGTGGATGTGGCGATTATTCTTGGGCCAGGTAATCCACCGACGCTGGCAGTAATTAGCTGGCAGTGGTTAACTCAGGGCGACGCGGATCAACAAACGAAAGGCGCACTCGCCAGTCTGCTGCTGATGCTGTTACTCGCCGCCTACGTTTTGCTGAGCTATCTGCTATGGCGCAGCTGGCGGCGCACTATTCCCCGCGTAGATGGCGTTCGTAAGCCTGCCACGCCTTTATTGCCGGGCAATACGCTGGCGATTTTTTTACCCTTAACCGGTGTGCTGTGTGTGGTTCTGCTGGCGATCCTCGCGGATCAGTCGACGATCAATAGTGAAGCACTCATCAACAGCCTGACAATGGGGCTGGTGGCGACATTCATCGCTTTGCTCCTGTTACTGCTGTGGCTGGAATGGGGGCCACAGCGTCGCCAGTTGTGGCTATGGTTGCCCATTTTATTACCCGCTCTGCCACTGGTGGCGGGCCAGTACACGCTGGCGCTATGGCTGAACCTGGATGGAAGCTGGACGGCGGTGGTCTGGGGGCATCTGCTGTGGGTAATGCCGTGGATGCTGTTTATCCTGCAACCCGCCTGGCAGCGCATTGATTCACGGTTAATTTTGATTGCGCAAACACTGGGCTGGTCGCGGGCCAAAATCTTCTTTTACGTGAAATGTCCGCTTATGCTACGCCCTACGCTGATTGCCTTCGCGGTGGGATTTTCAGTCAGTATTGCGCAGTATATGCCGACGCTGTGGCTGGGCGCGGGGCGTTTTCCGACGCTCACCACTGAGGCGGTGGCATTAAGCAGCGGCGGCAGCAACGGTATTCTCGCCGCCCAGGCTTTATGGCAACTGCTATTACCGCTTATTATTTTTGCCCTGACCGCGTTAGTCGCAAAATGGGTAGGTTATGTCAGACAAGGACTCCGCTAATGCTCTGCGTGAAAAATGTTTCGCTACGTTTACCAGAAAGCCGCTTGCTGACAAACGTTAACTTTACGGTGGATAAAGGTGACATTGTCACGTTAATGGGGCCGTCTGGCTGTGGAAAATCCACTCTGTTTTCATGGATGATTGGTGCACTGGCTGGACAGTTTTCTTGTACAGGTGAGCTATGGCTCAATGAGCAACGGATTGACATGCTACCCACCGCACAGCGTCAGATTGGCATTCTTTTCCAGGATGCACTGTTATTTGACCAGTTCAGCGTCGGGCAAAATTTACTGCTGGCGCTACCGTCGACGCTCAAGGGGACTGCCAGGCGCAATGCCGTGAAAGACGCGCTTGATCGAGCGGGACTGGCTGAAACTTATCACCAGGACCCTGCGACATTATCAGGCGGTCAGCGAGCGCGGGTGGCCCTGCTGCGCGCCCTTCTCGCTCAGCCAAAAGCGTTACTCCTGGATGAGCCATTCAGCCGTCTTGATGTGGCTCTGCGCGATAATTTTCGCCAGTGGGTGTTCAGCGAAGTTCGCGAACTGGCGATCCCCGTCGTTCAGGTAACGCACGATCTCCAGGATGTTCCTGCTGATAGTTCTGTTCTGGATATGGCGCAGTGGTCAGAAAATTACAACAAACTGCGATAACGCAAAGTTTTTCTCAATGCGTCAGTTCAGAATGGCGCACTCAAAACTACAATGTCGGGATTTTCGATGAAACGTGTTTCTCAAATGACCGCGCTGGCAATGGCTTTAGGGCTGGCTTGCGCTTCTTCGTGGGCCGCTGAACTGGCGAAGCCTCTTACACTTGACCAGCTTCAACAACAAAATGGCAAAGCGATAGATACTCGCCCCAGCGCGTTTTATAACGGCTGGCCACAAACCTTAAATGGCCCTTCTGGTCATGAACCTGCCGCCTTAAACCTCTCTGCCAGCTGGCTCGACAAAATGAGCACCGAACAGCTCAACGCGTGGATCAAGCAACATAACCTGAAAGCCGATGCCCCGGTGGCGCTGTACGGTAATGACAAAGATGTCGACGCCGTCAAAACGCGACTGCAAAAAGCAGGTTTTACGCATATCTCCATTCTGAGTGACGCGCTAAGCGAACCTTCCCGTCTACAAAAACTGCCGCACTTTGAGCAGCTGGTTTATCCGCAATGGCTGCACGACCTGCAACAAGGTAAAGAGGTTACGGCGAAACCTGCCGGTGACTGGAAAGTCATTGAAGCGGCCTGGGGCGCTCCTAAGCTTTACCTTATCAGCCATATTCCCGGCGCTGACTACATCGATACCAACGAAGTGGAAAGCGAACCGCTGTGGAACAAAGTTTCTGATGAACAACTAAAAGCGATGCTGGCAAAACACGGCATTCGCCATGACACCACGGTCATTCTGTACGGGCGTGACGTATACGCTGGAGCGCGTGTGGCGCAAATTATGCTCTACGCAGGCGTGAAAGATGTGCGTCTGCTGGATGGCGGCTGGCAAACCTGGTCCGACGCGGGACTGCCTGTTGAGCGAGGAACGCCACCGAAAGTGAAAGCGGAACCGGATTTCGGCGTGAAGATCCCGGCACAACCGCAGTTGATGCTCGATATGGAACAGGCCCGTGGACTGCTGCATCGCCAGGATGCATCGCTGGTGAGCATTCGTTCGTGGCCAGAATTTATCGGTACGACCAGCGGTTACAGCTATATTAAACCAAAAGGTGAAATAGCCGGAGCACGTTGGGGACACGCTGGTAGCGACTCGACGCATATGGAAGATTTTCATAACCCGGATGGCACCATGCGCAGCGCCGATGATATTACCGCTATGTGGAAAGCGTGGAATATCAAACCAGAGCAGCAAGTTTCATTCTACTGCGGCACCGGCTGGCGCGCGTCCGAAACCTTTATGTACGCACGCGCCATGGGTTGGAAGAATGTTTCCGTGTATGACGGCGGCTGGTACGAATGGAGCAGCGATCCAAAAAATCCGGTAGCAACCGGTGAACGCGGCCCGGACAGTAGCAAATAACATTGCAATTACTGACGCTGGAGCGACTTCAGCGTCAGATACCCACTCCACACCCGCGTAAAGGTCGTCATCCAGCACAACGCACCGAAGATCCACGCAAACCACGCAAACCATGCAGGGAATAAACATCCCAGCACAAACAGTAAGATCGTTTCTGTGCCTTCGGTTAATCCCCCCAGATAGTAAAACGACTTATGTGCATAACCGGGGTTATCAATCTGATGTTTTGCTGCCAGTGCAGCAAAGGCGAGAAAACTGCTGCCCGTGCCGATAAACGCAAACAACAACCAGCCGCCTGCCAGCGCATTTTGCTCCGGTGCAGCAAGAATAAAGCCAAACGGCACCAGCGCGTAAAAGAGAAAATCGAGAGAAATATCAAGAAAGCCGCCCGCGTCGGTAAGCCCTCTGCGCCGCGCCAGCGCACCGTCCAGACCATCAAGCAGCCTGTTCAACAAAATGACGACTAGCGCCGCCAGATACCAGCCCAGCGCCAGAAAAGGCAGTGCCAGCACGCCGATGGCAAATCCCACTAATGTTAAACCATCTGGCGTAATGCCCGGTTTATCAAGAACCCGCACGCACTGATGCAACAACGGTTTAATCCGGGGATGAAGATGGCGGTCTAGCACAGGCACTCCTTAAATATAAAGCCTTTCTGATTGAGCAACAGTGCGGATATTATGGCATTTTTCGCTTATCTGCCCGTGTGTAATTTATGAAAATGATTGAAGTTGTTGCCGCCATCATTGAACGTGATGGCAAAATTTTACTCGCGCAACGCCCCGCCCAGAGCGATCAGGCGGGATTATGGGAGTTTGCCGGTGGTAAAGTCGAGCCGGATGAAAGCCAGCGGCAGGCGCTGGTGCGTGAGTTACGCGAAGAACTGGGCATCGAAGCAACTGTGGGTGAATATGTTGCCAGCCATCAGCGAGAAGTTTCGGGCCGGATTATCCATCTTCATGCCTGGCACGTACCCGACTTCCACGGGACGTTACAGGCACATGAACATCAGGCGCTGGTCTGGTGCTCACCTGAAGAGGCGCTGCAATATCCGCTGGCCCCTGCTGACATTCCATTATTAGAGGCGTTTATGGCTTTACGCGCCGCCAGACCAGCGGATTAGTGCTAAGGGTTTTGTCATCCCGCTGGCATTGCAGCAGTATTCCTTCGGCTTTAATTACCGCCCCTTCAGAATAATTTTGATCCTGATAAACGCAGCACTGAGTACAGGGCTGCGCTGACTGCCCGCCTGAACTGAACACTTCTGGCGGTACGTTTACCTCCACGTCCGGACGATAATGCGGGTTAGCCAGTGCAATTAATGGAAATGCTAATACTACGGCGAACAATGCTCGACTCACAGGGAACTCCTTAACGTTATTGTCTCTGCTACTGATAACGGTAGCCGGGTGGCAAAACTTTAGCGTCTGAGTTATCGCATTTGGTTATGAGATTACTCTCGTTATTAATTTGCTTTCCTGGGTCATTTTTTTCTTGCTTACCGTCACATTCTTGATGGTATAGTCGAAAACTGCAAAAGCACATCACATAAACAACATAAGCACAATCGTATTAATATATAAGGGTTTTATATCTATGGATCAGACATATTCTCTGGAGTCATTCCTCAACCATGTCCAAAAGCGCGACCCGAATCAAACCGAGTTCGCGCAAGCCGTTCGTGAAGTAATGACCACACTCTGGCCTTTTCTTGAACAAAATCCAAAATATCGCCAGATGTCATTACTGGAGCGTCTGGTTGAACCGGAGCGCGTGATCCAGTTTCGCGTGGTATGGGTTGATGATCGCAACCAGGTACAGGTCAACCGTGCATGGCGTGTGCAGTTCAGCTCTGCCATCGGCCCGTACAAAGGCGGTATGCGCTTCCATCCGTCAGTTAACCTCTCCATTCTCAAATTCCTCGGCTTCGAACAAACCTTCAAAAATGCCCTGACTACCCTGCCGATGGGCGGTGGTAAAGGCGGCAGCGATTTCGATCCGAAAGGAAAAAGCGAAGGTGAAGTGATGCGTTTTTGCCAGGCGCTGATGACTGAACTGTATCGCCACCTGGGCGCGGATACCGACGTTCCGGCAGGTGATATCGGGGTTGGTGGTCGTGAAGTCGGCTTTATGGCGGGGATGATGAAAAAGCTCTCCAACAATACCGCCTGCGTCTTCACCGGTAAGGGCCTTTCATTTGGCGGTAGTCTTATTCGCCCGGAAGCTACCGGCTACGGTCTGGTTTATTTCACAGAAGCAATGTTAAAACGCCACGGTATGGGTTTTGAAGGGATGCGCGTTTCCGTTTCTGGCTCCGGCAACGTCGCCCAGTACGCTATCGAAAAAGCGATGGAATTTGGTGCTCGTGTGATCACTGCGTCAGACTCCAGCGGCACTGTAGTTGATGAAAGCGGATTCACGAAAGAGAAACTGGCACGTCTTATCGAAATCAAAGCCAGCCGCGATGGTCGAGTGGCAGATTACGCCAAAGAATTTGGTCTGGTCTATCTCGAAGGCCAACAGCCGTGGTCTGTACCGGTTGATATCGCCCTGCCTTGCGCCACCCAGAACGAACTGGATGTTGACGCCGCGCATCAGCTTATCGCCAATGGCGTTAAAGCCGTCGCCGAAGGGGCAAATATGCCGACCACCATCGAAGCGACTGAACTGTTCCAGCAGGCAGGCGTACTGTTTGCACCGGGTAAAGCGGCTAATGCTGGCGGTGTAGCAACGTCAGGCCTTGAAATGGCGCAAAACGCTGCGCGCCTGGGCTGGAAAGCCGAGAAAGTTGACGCACGTTTGCATCACATCATGCTGGATATCCACCATGCCTGTGTTGAGCATGGTGGTGAAGGTGAGCAAACCAACTACGTGCAGGGCGCGAACATTGCCGGTTTTGTGAAGGTTGCCGATGCGATGCTGGCGCAGGGTGTGATTTAAGTTGTAAATGCCTGATGGCGCTACGCTTATCAGGCCTACAAATGGGCACAATTCATTGCAGTTACGCTCTAATGTAGGCCGGGCAAGCGCAGCGCCCCCGGCAAAATTTCAGGCGTTTATGAGTATTTAACGGATGATGCTCCCCAGGGAACATTTCTTATGGGCCAACGGCATTTCTTACTGTAGTGCTCCCAAAACTGCTTGTCGTAACGATAACACGCTTCAAGTTCAGCATCCGTTAACTTTCTGCGATAGCAGCAGATATGCCAGTAAAGAAATCCCATTTGACTATTTTTTTGATAATCTTCTTCGCTTTCGAACAACTCGTGCGCCTTTCGAGAAGCAAGCATTATATAATGCCAGGCCAGTTCTTCTTCAATTGTCCCGTTTTGAAAAGCTGTGCTTGATATCGAGATCATCCATGATAATTCCGCCGCCCATATTAGCTTCGCCGAGGATTTACCGGAGCTATGATTAGCGCAATCAGAGATATAGTCTGAGGGAAAAACAGCAAATTTATTCAACAAGGCGATAACCTGCTCTGGGGCTTCCTCCATGTTTGCTTTAAAGGTATTGGCTCCATGGTCGCCAGAAAGAAAATGCTCCATTAAGGCACAATAACTTTCGCTATCTTCGATACCCCATTGATCCTCTAAAGACTCGCGTCTTTTACTTATGATATCGATCGAGTCAAAAGGAAGCACATGATATTGGAAGGTATCTTTGCCAGGTTCAGGCTTTCGCGGCCAGAACTCCAGCGTTTCAGACCATTGCTTATGATAGAATCGATAAGGTGCGATCAATTGTAGCGCCTGTAACTTCTCGATACTGAGCGGCTCAATACCTTTAGCCTGATAATAATGCAGTTGTTCTTTTTTTGCTTTAAAACCGGCCCGAACAATAAGCCCCATCATAATTAATAGATAAAGAAAAGAGCATCCCGCAGTAATCAGGCCTCTTTCATTCAAACCGTTGGATGTTATCGCTGCGAACACAAACATTACAGCGACAACACATGTTAAATACCCCCCCCACTTACAAAGCAGCATGGCCTTATTTTCTTTAATCATCCGTTCAAAATTACTATTAAATATTTCCCAGCCATTAAAAGAATACTTCTCGCTCCCAGGATGCGTGCCGCAGAAGGTGTTGATATGCTTGCGCTGCTCCGCATAATG
>ERZ791577.1728-NODE-1728-length-11242-cov-2.932511_pt1 | contig 11242 bp, 9 predicted proteins | sample MGYA00509969_ERZ791577 | MGnify/ENA primary metagenome ERZ791577 (study PRJEB30046, sample SAMN00791917) | human gut metagenome | study: EMG produced TPA metagenomics assembly of the A metagenome-wide association study of gut microbiota in type 2... | reverse complement strand
GCATGACCTTTACCAGAAAACCTTGTTGGTTGACCCACTTAGACTAAAACAGATTTATACAAATATTTTATCCAATGCCATAAAATATACACCTGATGGTGGTTCTGTTACCTTTGAAATTTATGAAGAATTATTTTTGAATAATAAGTATATAAATCTTATAGCTGTTATAAGCGACACAGGAATTGGTATGTCTCAGGAATATATTAACCATATGTATTCTAAGTTTTCCCGTGCCACTGACTCTAGAATTAACAAAACTTGGTGGTTATGGCCTTGGGCTTTCGATTGTTAAAGAGCTTGTGGACTTAATGAACGGACGAATTAATGTTACAAGTAAAGAAGGTCATGGAACCACTTTTAAAATAATAATTCCTCTTGAATGTTGTGCAGAAAACTATAAAGCTCTACAAGATATTTCAGATACTTCCGCTCATAATACTTGTAAAGGTATGCACCTTCTTGTTGCTGAAGACAATACTCTTAATTATGAAGTTATTTCTGAACTTCTTGCTATGTATGGCATTACCTGCGACCATGCCGAAGATGGATCTGTTTGCGTAGAAATGTTTAGAGAATCAAGTATTCATACTTATGATGCCATTCTTATGGATATGCAGATGCCTGTTATGGACGGACTTCAGGCTACAAGTGCCATTAGAAATCTTAACAAACCGGGAGCTCACAGCATTCCAATTATTGCCATGACTGCTAATGCCTTCAAAGACGATATTCAACGTTGTCTTGATGCCGGCATGAATATGCATATGTCCAAACCTGTTAATATGGAAAAGCTTTTAAAAGCACTTGCCAAGTTTAAGGGGGAAGTAATTGTAGATTGTTAATTGGCAATAGTTAGATGTACTTAAAACTCTTATTTTAGGATTTGTTTTTTGCAATTACATATGTTTAATTGCGATGGAATTGTTTATATGATAGTATTAAACTGACAAAATCAGAAAGGATTTATGTTATGAAAAAATTTCTATGTTTAATACTATCTTTTTTATTAATTATAACTTCTGTGACAGTTTCACCTGCAAAGGTTAAAGCTAAGTCAGAGGATTACACAGACGGTTATGTCTTTGGAGAAAAAGATTTTTTCAGTGCAAGTGATACAGCTAATGATAAGGATATGACTTTTACTGCTACTGAAGACGGCTTGTATTCTGTAAGAATAAAGACTATAGAAGGTTTTAATAATCTGAGTATTGCCAAAGATCCTGACGGCAATGAGATTGAACCTTACGCAAGGGACTATCGTATTGGAGACAGAACCCGAATAGACTATTATCAGCTTAAAAAGGGACAGGTTTTCACGATTAAGTTTATGCTTCATGCTAATTCAAGTGCCTTGATTATTGCCGATATTGTTAGGGAAATAAACAAAGATGATGAGTTTAACTTTACCGGCGAATATGATGTTTCTTATTATTATAATCCATCAAAAGATTATCACTACTATAAGTTAGGCTGCCTTATGGATACTGATGACAATGGCAATAATGTACTTAATGCCAGAGTCAGATATTTTCAGAATGAAAACAATGATAAACTGGATTATTTAAATGTTCCTGATGTTTATATGAACAATGTTCTTTCATCAATGCGCCCTAATAGTAGTACTCTTTGTATTATTAATTTTTATTCCCATGGCACAAGCTATTCTTCAAAGGATGCTTCAACTGCCCAATCAAAAATTAAGTTTATTAGAATGGAAAATTCTAGTGGTATTGATATAAATCAGCCTGATGAGCCATTTAATCTTATTGAAAATCAGAACGGAGAGATGGTTACTAATGAGTTTGGTCACTCTTATTTTAAGTATTCCTATTCTTATTTGAGTTTTATAAAATCTTATACTATTCATTACTCTAATAAAGATATGGAATTTCCTGCCAACTCCCATCCTACTACTGAGAAGAATCCTTACAGTCCTTATACCGGTTATTATTTGACCCCTGTAGATTCTCAGGATACAAATCACTGGACCGTTGGAAGTGACAATACTTTCCTTATTCGGGCAGGTTATTATGAAGAAAAAATTCCTGTAACTATTAAAACTTATGATCAGCTTGACCGTTTTATGTTTTTTGGAGATACAACCCTTAAGCTTAAGCCTAATGCGCCTTTAAGACGTTCTTTAAGTTTTACTCCACCTGAGGACGGACCATATACTTTGTTTGTAACTGTGGATAGCCACTCTGATTCCTGTAATGATACTATAGCTTTTAATACTACTGATCATTCCCTTAACCGTGACTTTCCTGATCAAACAACAAAACTTGCCAATGGCAAGACTTTGTATGAGTATAGAAATCTGACTCTTGAAAAGGGTACAAAATATACTTTTGACTGTTATTTAATTCATAGTGACAGTGAAGCATCTGATGAAACTGTTAATATGACTTTTAATTTTAAGAACCCTGCCATTATTAGTTCTTTTAGTTTGAACCAAACAGGACTTGATCCTGTGCTTGTGGATGGGATTGACAATATTTCAGGTTTTTATAAATATTCACTACCGGATTATGTTAACAGCGTTGATGTAACTTACACCGATGGAACTGTTGTTAAATATACATACGATGAGGCTTCCGGTTCATATACAACAGATGCCCCTGCCAAATATACAGTATATCCTCTTACAATCGAGAATCCGAACGACTGGTCATCCGGTTATAATTCTGTATATTTTAATATTGATGGCAAAAGCAAATCTCTAACATTCACTGTTTATGACAATGAGCATTTTGAATATAATCTTAACACAATTGGGTTAAACGAAACAAATACAGTTCGTTTTTATAGAGATGATGCTAAAAGCTACTATAAATTTTATAGATTTACACCTGAAACAAGTGGCACTTATAATTTTAAAATGAGCGCAACACCACACGATAATAAGTGCCGAATTTCAACATATTATAATGTTTATCATAATGGCGAATTGGTTTCAACAAACTACAATACAGAAAATATTTTCCCATGTATTTTTAAAGCTGGCGAGGAGTATATTATCAAATTCTTTGGCATTCACAAGAATTGTGATAAAACAGATAATTCAAACCTTAACACTCTGGAACCACAAATTACGATAATTAAGGTGTCAGATGATGTTGAAACAAGTAAGTTGACAACGGTTCCTGCAACAACAATTCCTGTAACTACTACTACGATAGCTACTACTGCTGAAGTTTCCACAACCGGAAATGGAGAAACAAGTGGTGAAGTAGTTACGACTCCTGTGAAGACCACTGACAATATAGAAACTACTGGCGAAACTGTTACTCCTGTAGTTACTACGACTAACGGAGATTCTATTAACGGAGGAACTACTAGTAACAATACAACTAATGGGGTTGTGCCAAAACCTAGTACTACAAGTATAAGCTTACAACCTTCAAGTTCAAAGAAGCCTGCTACTACAAAAGTTAAGAAAGTCAAGGCTACGAAGAAATCTCTTACCATTAAATGGAGCAAAGTAAAAGGTGCAAGTGGCTATGAAATTCAGGTTGCCACAGACAAGAATTTTAAAAAGAACAAGAAATCAATTCTTGTTAAGAAGCAGAAAACTACTTCTGCTAAAATAAAGAAATTGAAATCTAAAAAGAAATACTATGTACGTGTCCGCACTTATAAAGTAGTTGGCAGAAAAAAAGTATATTCTAGCTGGATAAACGGAAAAGCTACAAAGACAAAATAAAGATTTGTAGTGGAAGCGATAGATTGATGATTGATTTGTAATGTTATGACAAGACCGTATGTGAAATCAAATTCACATACGGCCTTTTTTGTTTTAATCCCAATTTTCATGTATTTTTTTCTTTTCTTCTTCACTTTATAAGATAATATTATCACATTTTATGTTTTATCTTGTTTTTCTATTTATATATTTGGCCTTGTATTTTGAGTATACAATTGTCTGGTCTTTGTACAGGCTGTAGTATCCTGACAGGGCATAGCTGATTGATATTGCTATCAGGTAATATGAGACCCCGGCAAAGCCAAACAACTCGAATGAGATAAGCATTGATGTTATTGGGCAGTTAGTTACACCACAGAACAATGCCACCATTCCCGCTGCCGCTGCAACCACCGGTGGAAATCCCAGCAATTGTCCCATAACACATCCGAAGGTTGCTCCCACGCAGAATGCAGGAACGATTTCGCCCCCTCTAAAACCTGCCCGCATTGTAATTGCCGTCAAAATTATTTTCCAAACAAAATCAAGGGGTCTTGCCCTTCCTGTTTCAATGGCTTTGGCTATTAGCTGATTGCCTGCGCCCATATAATCATCTGTCTGTAAAATAAAGGTAATTCCCATAACAATAAGTGCCGCAACAACCACTCTTACGTAAGGATTTTTCAAATATTTAGTATACAAAGTTGAAGCTAACTTTAGTGCTATGCAAAAAAGTATACTTACAGCACCACAACCTGCTGCAATAACTGCCATTTTTGCTCCGGTTACAGCGGTTAGTTCCGGTATAACTGTTACATGAAAAACTTCAGGATGGATGCCTATTCCTGCCGCAAATTTGGCTGCAATAATTGACGCAATAACGCAAGGCAAAAGCGCCGCATAATACATAACTCCAACGCTTACAACTTCCATGGCAAAAACTGCCGCCGCCATAGGAGTTCCGAAAACCGCAGCAAACGCCGCACTCATACCACACATAACCATAACGTGGTGGTCGAACTCATCCAAATGAAAAATTCTCCCAAGCTGATTGCCAATGCTTCCGCCAAACTGAATTGCCGCACCTTCACGTCCTGCGGAACCACCTGTCAAATGAGTAAGCAATGTTGACACAAAAATAAGTGGTGCCGATTTTAAAGGCACATCATCCTTAGATCTAATGGTTGAAAGAACCTGATTGGTTCCTCCATCATTTTTGTCCAATCTTTGGTACATAAAAACAATAATCAAACCTGCCACCGGAAGTAACAAAAACATCCACTTATTGTCTGCTCTAAACGCCGTTACCCACCTGATACATATGGCAAAAACACTACTGGCGCCGCCAACAACCACACCTGTTAAAATTGCAAGAGCCATCCACTTAAAAAAGTTTGTCAAATCTCTTTTAATTCTACCCAAATAATATTTATTTTTAATCTCATTATGTCCGTTTTTTATGATATCACTCATACTGATTCTACTTTTCTTCCACCGGATAGAAACTGCATCCGCACTTTCCATGTTCCTTAGTATAATAAAGGGCTTTGTCTGCCTCAGTGAACTGGCTCTTTCCTGAATTTTTTCTGTCAGTAAATGCCACGCCTACGCTAAGAGATACCGCTGGAGCTCCCTCTTCTTCAATTGATAATTTTCTGTTAATTTCGGTGATTTTTTCAATGCTTGTCAGACCAACATATTCTCTAACTCTCTCTATACTTTTCCCCTGTCATTGCCTCATAGCTTGTTCTCACCGCATGTTCTGATATATCGCAGTTCAATATATAAACAGGCACTTTTTTTATCAAAATATCTAGTAATTCCAATGTTTTTCCTGCCTGTGCTGAGCTGTCGCCGAAATGAATCTGCCCTAGAAGATATGGTATGGCTTCTTTGGAATCAAGCTTTCTAATTCCGCATTCCGTGCCACGCTCTATTATGCAAATTCCACCAAGCGGTGCATTCTTATTATTCTGCCAGCCCTCTTTGCCAGCCCACGGAGTTCCATATATTCTTACGCAATCGTCAACTATTCTAATAAAAGGTTTGTCCCCATTTATAATAGAAACACCCTGACCTAAATACTTCCTCCATAACCTGATGTGGGTAGTTTTTCCTGTACCACTTGGTGCAGTAAACATATAGGCTTTGTCCTTCCACTGTATAACCGCTCCATGCATTAGGAAACCGTCTTTCTCAGGCAAAACTTCCGCAACTTTCCTTAAAAGTGCCAATGTTTCCAAATATTCAGGGGCAAATCCACTCTGTCCTTCATCTTCCAACATTGTTCCCTGTTCTCTTATTATGTCATCCTCTGATATAATAATTTCATAGACCGAATCATTATCAGAAAGCTTCAAATCTTCTTTTCCAGCTCCACAATTATCGAAACACTTCTTATTATCTGAATTTTCTTCAATATCCAAATAATCCCCACAATGCTTCTTCAATGATTCCTCATAAATTCCATTTACCTGAAATCCGATTCCGGCAAGTTTTATTTTGAATGCCATAATCTTTTCACCTTTCCAGCCTTCATTTTTATTTTCTTAAAAGCACAAATTAAAGGATGAAGAAAAACCCAAGCCCTGCTGTAAAGCTTGTATCCCACTCCCTCCATATTTACTTCATTTCCATCACGATAAAAGCCAACTAAAACTCCAATGATCTGATTTTCAGTTATGCCATATTCCTTATTAATGCAATTATCTCCGCAAATAATGTACCCCCTATCATCTTTTCCAATAATTCTATGAAGCACATAATCGTCTCCACGTCTGTATAAAGGCACATCATATTTCTTCAATGGTGCTGTAGGTGGCTTAACTATTATGGTATCCCTTCTGTTTCTTAGCATTGGATACATGCTGACACCAGAAGTTGTACTAACATACACTCCCTTCTCATTTAATGCATCCTCAATATGTAACACTTCACCCATAACACACTCTCTATTCTACAATAATTCCTGCATTTTTCATCTTATCTACCATTGCCTGAATGTCTTCTCTTGCTTTATCAGGTTCAACTTCATAAGTTTCAACCATCTTCTCTACCATCTGGTCAACATCCAATCCAGATTCAATTCCCTGCCATATCTCCTTACCTGTCGCATTAAGGTTAATCATTCCGTGAAAGGTCTTGCTTGCCTCACCTACTGCAATAACAACTGCCTGACCTCCAACATCTCTTAAAACAAAACCATTTTTAATCTTCATTAATCTATTCCTCCGATATCTTTCGCTTATATAAGTGTACCATATTACCGCAATATTTGCATTGCGAAATTCCACTCCGACAATTTTTCAGAAAATTTGTTCTATAATAATTTTGTATTTCTTTAATGTATTTAAAAAAGCGTCCCCTAAATTCATCGCATTTTTACACGCTTGTTAAGGAACACTTTTTATTCTTTATTTTGTTTGATTTAAATCCGGCCCGAAAGTCTTAATTAAGCCTTATTCTGTGCATCAACAAGATTTGAACTGTGATACATTTCTCTAAGCTTAGGTTTTTCGATTTTTCCAGTAGCATTTCTTGGAACTTTAGTAAAGATAATCTTTTTAGGTCTCTTGTATCTTGGAAGTTCCTTACAGAAATCATTGATTTCCTGTTCAGTACATTCTGTGTCAGGATTCAATTCAATAATAGCAGCTGCAATTTCGCCCAATCTTTCATCTGCAAGACCAATAACTGCAACATCCTTAATCTTAGGGAATTTGCTTAAGAAGTTTTCAATCTGTACAGGATAAAGATTTTCGCCACCACTAATAATTACATCTTTCTTTCTATCAACAAGGTAAATAAAACCGTCTTCATCCATTTCAGCCATGTCCCCTGTGTAAAGCCAGCCATCCTTGATTGTTTCAGCTGTAGCCTTTTCATCATTGTAGTAACAAGTCATGACGCCTGGTCCCTTAACAATAAGTTCCCCAACACTACCCTGCTCTACAGGATTTCCCTCAGGATCAACAATCTTTGCTTCCCAGCCGTAACCCGGAATACCAATTGCTCCTACTTTGTTAATATTTTCGACACCTAAGTGAACGCAACCTGGTCCGATAGATTCGCTAAGGCCATAGTTAGTATCATATTGGTGATGTGGGAAGTATTCCTTCCATCTCTTAATAAGGCTCTGTGGTACAGGCTGTGCACCAATGTGCATAAGTCTCCACTGATCTAACTTGTAATCTTCAAGTTTAATCTCTCCTCTGTCTAATGCAAGCAAAATATCCTGTGCCCAAGGAACAAGAAGCCAAACAATTGTACAGCCTTCATTTGATACTGTTTCAAGAATTGTTTTAGGTGTAACCCCCTTTAATAATACTGCTTTTCCACCAGTCAAAAGGCTGCCAAACCAATGCATCTTGGCACCTGTATGATAAAGCGGTGGAATGCACAAAAATACATCATCCTTAGTCTGTCCATGATGATTCTGTTCAGCTTTTGCCGCATGCATAAGACTTTCGTGATTATGTAAAATAGCCTTTGGAAAACCTGTTGTTCCTGAAGAAAAATAAATTGCCGCATCATCTGAATCCTTAATTTCGATTTCAGGTGAAAGTGAAGAACAGTTAGATGCAAGCTTATCATAATCTTCTGCAAAAGTAGGACAATCACCACCTACGTAGAACAAAATTCTTTTTTCATCAATTTCATCAACAATTTCTTCGATTCGGCCAACAAACTCAGGTCCAAAAATAAGCACATCTGTCTCTGAAAGTTCAAGACAATATTTAATTTCCTGAGCATCAAATCTAAAGTTCATAGGAACTGCCAAAGCTCCTGTTTTAAGAATTCCAAAATAAATAGGAAGCCATTCTAAGCAGTTCATCAAAAGAATTGCAACTTTATCTCCTTTTCTAATACCTCTGCTAATAAGGAGATTAGCAACTCTGTTAGCTTTCTCGTTAAATACGTGCCATGTAATATCACGTCTGTAATGATGGCGGGCATCTGGCTGGATTAATTCATAATCTCGCCATGTTACCCTTCTTTTTTCCTGAATTTCGGGATTTATTTCTACCAAAGCTATATCCTTTGGAAATTCTCTGGCGTTTCTCTCTAATAATTCTGTAATTGGCATTTCTCTTTCCTTCTTTTTTATCTTATTTTTAATTTATTATCCAAAGAAATTAAACAAATCATTGGCATTCTTCCCAAAGATCTTGTCCTTTTCTTCCTGTGTCAAATCTGTATTGTTAAAATCATTAACAGCTTTAGTCTGGTCATACCACGGAGAATCAGTTCCAAACAAAATCCTATCCGCTCCATGTTTTCTAACCATTCTCACAAACTGTTCATTTTCAAGCTTAACCGGAAAAATAGGATTAAGAACAACTGCCGTGTCCAAATAAAATGGCAGTCCTAAAAGCTTCTCTTCCACTTCATCCCACATTTTCCAGCCACCCATATGGGCAAGAATCAACTTCTCCGGCTGAATATGTTTCCAAAGATTAAGAATTCTTTCAGGTGTGCAGTGAACCGTCTCCGGAAGTCCCACATCTTCTCCTGCGTGAACAATTATCCCCAAATCCTTCTCGGCTGCATAATCCATTAACCTGATATATTTTTCATCGTCAAAAAATGTATTTTGATAGTCAGGATGAATCTTTATAGCTTTCAAATCCATTGCAACTATTTCATCTATAATCTGCTTATAATTCTCACAATCCGGATGAATAGCCCCAAAATTAAATAATCTTGTTTCTTCTCTTTTCTCGTTAAGTTCCACAGATAATCTGTTAATTTTCTCCGGCTGCCTAATATTAGTTGCCACAGGGCAAACAACAGACAAATCTATATCTGCTTTTTTAGTACTGTCCTCTAAACCTTTAACTGTTGGTATTCTTGCACATTTTACATGAATACCCTGACCTCTTACAATATCTTCTTCCATACTTGCTATAGTCTTGTAAGCTATGGCATCAGGAAATGTATGTGTGTGAATATCTATAATCATAACATTCTCCTATATGAATCTTATTCTTTATTACTTTTTCACTTTAAAGTCATAAACTATTATAAATAACTATTACCTTAAAGTCAACCAAACCTTTTTATTACTAAATTGGAATCTACACCTGATGAACATCACATTCTCACGAAACAAACAATAAGATTAAAGTAATTAAACGAAATGCTTATGGATATAGGAATTTTGATAATTTTAGAAACAGAATAATGTTATCTTGTGATACTATTTAAAAATCGTGTGTGATTACAAATCACACACGATATATATAAGGGATTACCCCCATTCTTGACAAAAAGCCTTATTTTTTTACTAACATATATACCAAAATCAGGCTGTTTGCATATATAGTCCACGCAAACAGCCTTTGAATTGTTTAATTATTATGAATTTTAACTTTAATTTCTGTTAATGTCAAATACTTCCCATGCTCCGGCAACAGTTTCACTTGTAGCAAAAAGTTTACCACCGTCGTTTAAGTTTGCCTGAACATATTTTCCATTTGCCAATGAGTAAAGTGCATACTCTCCATCTGAAATCTTTTCAATAATGAATTTCTCCCATGTACCTACACTTTCACTTCTTGGCAATAACTGATTGTTTTCATCAATTACAGCACATACATATTTTCCATTTGCAATTGATTTCAATGAAACTGTTCCATCATTGTTATTTACAATCTGGAATGTTTCCCATGCACCTCCACATGATGAACGGTTTGCCACTATTGTTTCACTTCCACCATTTTCTGCACAAACTACCTGTCCGTTTGCTATGGATGTAATATATGCATTTGAATTATTAAAATCTGCCTTTTCTACTTTTTCAATTACGATCGCTGAAGTTTTATCATTAAAATCTCCAAGGCCTGATGCATCTGTGAATAATGTTTTTTTACTTCCTGCAAATCTTTCATCGTTATACAATGTAACTTTGTAGCCATCTGCTACCTTAACTGAAGAAATCTGATCATTTTTAATTTCCTTAGAAATCATTGTGCCATAATCATATCTTCCTTCACTTAATGCTACAGACCAACCACTGTAATTTGAATTTTCATAAAATGTTGCTTTTGCAGAAGATGTCTCATCTCCCAACTTTTCAATATTAAATGCTTCCCAAGCTCCTGCTATGGAATCACTTCCTGCTATTAATTTGCCTCCATTATCCAAGTCGGCCTTTACATATTTTCCGTTTTCTGCACTCTTAAGACCGTATTCTGTATCGCTTATTTTGTAGATTTGGAATTTCTCCCATGTTCCTACGCTTTCGCTTCTTGGAACAAGTTGATTTTCTTCATCTAATACTGCACATACATATTTGTTATTTGCATCTGCTTTTAAACTTACTGTTCCGTCATCATTATTTATCAGATAAAATGTTTCCCATGAACCGCCGTAACTGTCTCTGTTTGCTACTATTGGATCACTTCCACCATTTTCTGCTACAACATATTTTTCATTTGCAACAGATTTGATACTGTATTTTCCATTTGATAATTTAACAGTATTATATGTAACACTTGATGAGCCATTCCACTTTTCAATTTTAATTGATGAAGTTTTGTCATTCATTTCATCACC
>ERZ791577.1723-NODE-1723-length-11270-cov-5.413910_pt1 | contig 11270 bp, 10 predicted proteins | sample MGYA00509969_ERZ791577 | MGnify/ENA primary metagenome ERZ791577 (study PRJEB30046, sample SAMN00791917) | human gut metagenome | study: EMG produced TPA metagenomics assembly of the A metagenome-wide association study of gut microbiota in type 2... | reverse complement strand
GGAGGCTGTGCATCACTACGGACTTTACGCCCTCTTCCTGAAGGAAAACAAGGGTAATCTACCAACAGCTGGCCCTCCCGCTCCACCCGGACGCCAAAGCGCAGCTGCGCCAGCCGGGTCAATGGCTCGGTCTCATCCCGCCGCAGGCCCAGCGCCGCGGCCAGCAGGCCGATGACGCCGCTCTTGGTAGGCTCCCGGGCCGTTTTCCGGGTCTCGAATTTGGAATCCGCGCCCCATGCCTGCAAAGGCGCTGCCAACCGAAGCAACAGCGTTGCCATCATTCCACCTCGTTTCCGGTCAGGTTCTCCTTAACAGCTTCTTCCAGTGCATCCAGCATGGTGTTCAGCGGCTGGGCCGGGGCCAGTGCTTCCAGCCCGGTGCCCACGGTAAAGCTCTTTGCAGGGGCCTCCGCAAAGCTCTGATACAGCTGCTGTGCATAGGCCTGCAACGCGCTCTTGGAGGGCTCCGCGTAGCCCTCCACGCTCTTCCGCACCGCCCGCTCAAAAGCACCACAGAGGTTCACGGGCTGGTCCTCCCGGATGGTCACATAGACGGCATCCGGCAGAGTGCGGTTGGCAAAGGTGTTCTGACTACCCGTAGGCATGGAACGGATGAACGCCTCCCCAAAACTCCTCACCACTTCGGCTGCTTTTTTCGCGCCCAGATGGCGCCGCTGCTATCCACCTCGGTCTTGCCGCTGACGTCGATTTTCAGGTCGTCGAAGGTGACGTCCACGTTGCCCTCGGAGGTGTCGATGGTGACGGTGTTCTTATCCGACTCGCCGGTGATGACGGTCTCCCCCTCATCCTTCTTGAACTCGTTGTCGCCCTGCTTGACCTCGTTATAGTTTCCGCTTCCATCGCTCGCACCTTTGACCGTAATGTCGCCCTTGGCGATGTCCCACCGGTCCGCGTAGGCCGGGATGCCGGAGCTCACCACGATGCCCGCGATGACGGCGGCGGCCACGCCCCGCCGGAGTGCGCTTTTCAGTCTCATAGTACGTCTCCTTTCGTTCTGTGTATCATGCAATGCCGTCGATGCGGCTCAGGCTCTCCTTTGAGGGGCTTATGAGATGCTCCAAGTCCTCCGGCAGCCAGATCTTTATCTCACCCTGGGTATCCGGCAGGTCGTCCCAGTCGTCACCAAGGTCGGTATAGCTCCGCAGGTCACTCTCCAACAGATTGGTATACTTTGTGCCATCCGGGACGGTGGTTTCCAGCAGGAAAAGCCGTGGCTTATCCTCCTCGGGAGCGATGGCCTCAAATCGGGAAGCCAGCTGTTTCAGGGACTCCTCAAGCCCGATTCTCGGCGTTTCCGTTCTCGCAGGCTCGAGCCACCAATCCAAACTCGGGAGATCGTCCCTTTTTTTCGCGAGTTGGAAGTCCATCATATCCAGCTCTTGTTTCAGGGACTCGTCATGCCCGATTCCCGGCGTTTCCTCTCTCGCAGGCTCGAGCCACCAATCCAAACTCGGGCGGTCGTCCCTTTTTTTCGCGAGTTGGAAGTCCATCATATCCAGCTCTTGTTTCAGTAATTCGTCGCGTTCACGTCTGAGCTCTTCACTCGTTTTTTGCTCTACCCCTTCGTGGGTCAATATCAGCCGCTCCTGCGGCTCTGGCGTCTGCACCGGCACCCACTCCTGATAGCGCTCCGACAGGTCGTCCCGCGTTTCGCCGTCCAGCCGGAGGCTGATGTCCTCCCTGTTCTGCTTCAGCTCCACGTCAGCGTCCTCGCCCGCCGCGTCGGCCATCTTGTCCACGCTATAGTGGGTCATGGTGTCCTCATAGCGGAAGAAGATGTCCTCCACGCCGTCCTCCCGGAGACTGGAGATGTCGGTGGTGACGGTGGACCGGGGAGCGGCGCTCTCAATAAGCACCACACCCCCCGGGGTGAGGACCTCTCCGGCGTCGCCGGCCATGGGGTCGGTGCTGCTCTCCGCGACCACCGCAGGGTCCAGCCACTGGACAACTCCGACGCTGCCGGCCTTTACGCTGCCGACCATGGGGTCGGTGCTCTCAATAATGGCCAAAGCAGAATCCACCCGCTGGATGGTGACCCGGCTGGAAAAGAAGCCGCCCACCACCATGCCGCCGGGCAGGGGTTCGGGAGCGTTCTCCTGTGCCGGGGGCGGGACGTCATCATCATCGTCGTCCTCGTCGTCGTCCGGCTGGGGCTTGGGGGTGGAGGTGTAGTCGTAGCCCATCCCCTCCATCACGGTGCCGTCCGCGTTCAGACGGGTCAGCCGTCCTCCCGTCACCTTATGTTCATCGTCAGAAAGGTTCTCCGTGGGTACTTCGCCGTAGCTGCCGCCGATGGCCGGGGCCTTGGCGTCCGTCATCTGGCTTCCCGCCTTGGCCGTCACCTCGGCGTCGCCGCAGATGTAGAGGTCTCCCGGGTTCGGGTCGTCGGTGTCGTCCGACGCGCGGCCTGCTCCGTCGCCGATGCCTGCCGCGTTGCTCCCGCCCACAGCCTCAATGGTGCCGCCCCGGATGGTGATGCTGCTGCCGGTGCTCTCGATGCCGCCGCCGATGCCTGCACCGCCGAAGCCGCCCTCAGCGGTCAGCGCGCCTTTGGTATCGTTGTCGTCCTTGATGGTCAGAGTGCCTTTCGACTCGTGTTCGTTCTTCTCAAGACCCGCATTATAACCGCCGCTCTTCAGCTCGTTGTCGCCGTCCAGCTCGATGGTCGCATCGTGGTCGCCCTGCACGGTGACGGCGGCTTTGCCCGCATCGACTGGGCCGTCACCGCTGACGTCCCCCTCGGCCTTGCCGCTGACGTCGATCTTCAGGTCGTCGAAGGTGACGTCCACGTTGCCCTTGGAGGTGTCGATGGTGACGGTGTTCTTATCCGACTCGCCGGTGATGACGGTGTTGGTGTCGTCCTTGTCGATGGTCTCGCCCTGTGAGACCTTGTTCTTTCCTTCGGCGTCGCCCGCTTTCACGGTGATGTCGCCGTCGGCGATGTTCCATGTTCCCGCATAGGCCGGGATGCCGGAACTCACCACGATGCCCGCGATGACGGCGGCGGCCACGCCCCGCCGGAGTGCGCTTTTCAGTCTCATAGTCTATCCTCCTTTGGTCTGTTCGTCTTTTGAAGAATCAGCCTTTTCTGATGCAAGTTTACCAAAAAAGCCGGATGATGTAAATAAAAACTGCGCGAATCGTGGTGTTTTCGGCGTGAATGGCGCAAAAAAGCCCTCCCGAGCGGGGAGGGCCATAGCCTGTCTTATTCAGAGTAGTGCGCCAAAAACTGCTTGGTGCGTTCCTCCTGGGGGTGGTCGATGAGCTGGCGGGCCGGGCCTTCCTCCACCACGACGCCGCCGTCCATGAACATAATGCGGTCGGCCACGTCCCGGGCGAAGTGCATCTCATGGGTGACGATGATCATGGTGGTCTTTCGGTCGGCGAGATCCCGCAGGACACGGAGGACTTCGCCGGTCAGCTCCGGGTCAAGGGCGCTGGTGGGCTCATCGAAGCAGAGGATGTCCGGGTGGAGCGCCAGTGCGCGGGCGATGGCCACCCGCTGCTGCTGACCGCCGGAGAGCTGGTGGGGGTAGTGGCCTGCCCGCTCCGACAGGCCCATCTGGGCCAGCAGGTCACGGGCCTGTGCTTCCAGCTGGGCGTGGATGGCCTTTTTGTTGGCCTTGTAGTCGGGCTGCTCCTTTGCCAGAAGCTCCCCCGCCAGCATCACGTTTTCCAGTGCGGTGTACTGGGGAAAGAGGTTGAAGTTCTGGAACACGAGGCCGAAGTGGAGGCGCTTTTTCCGCACCTCGCTCTCCCGCTGGGTGGCAGGGTCGGCGGCGTCCCACATGGTCTCGCCGTTCACCCTGATGACGCCGGTGTCGGGACGCTCAAGGAAGTTCAGGCAGCGCAGCAGCGTCGTCTTGCCCGAGCCGGACGAGCCGATGATCGCCAGCGCCTCGCCCTGTTCCAGTGTGAGCGAGATGTCCTTGAGAACTTTCGTCTCGCCGAAATTCTTCCCGATGCCAGAGGCTTCGAGTAATGCCATAATTCAGTATCCTCCTTAGCAGCGGAAATAGTCCATCTTTTTCTCGGCCCAGTCCAGCAGCAGGGTGAGTGCGCCGACAAAGACGAGGAAGAAGATCGCGGTGGAGAACAGCGGCCAGATAAGGCCCTTGGCGCTGTACTCCTTCGCCATCATGATGATCTCCTTGTTGGCGATGACATTCGCCAGCGAGGTATCCTTCACCAGCGTGATGACCTCGTTGCCCATCGGGGGCAGGATGCGCTTGACGACCTGCAGGAGCGTGACCTTGAAAAAGATCTGGCTCTTGGTCATGCCAAGCACCTGACCGGCCTCGGTCTGGCCTTTCGGCACAGCCTCGATGCCGCCGCGGTAGATCTCAGAGAAGTAGCAGGCGTAGTTGATGGCGAAAGCCACCACCGCCGCCACCAGACGGCCCGAAGAGCCGGAGGGCCAGGGGTTGGTCATACCCAGCAGGCCGGGGCCAAGGTAGATGACGATGATCTGGAGCATCAGCGGCGTACCGCGGATGACCCACACGAAGGTCTTGACGACGCCCCGCAGCGGTGCGCACCGGCTCATGGAGCCAAAGGCCACCACAAGGCCCAGCGGCAGCGAAAACAGCAAGGTCAGAAAGAACAGCTCACAGTTGAGCGCGAATGCGCCGGTCAGACGCTCCAAAATCACAGTCACAGAATCACTACACCTATCCGTTTATAATGTAAGTTACTCAGCCAGAGTCAGGCCGTACTTGTCGGCCAGAGTCTGCATGGTGCCGTCAGCCTTCAGCTCGTCGAATGCATTGTCCACAGCCTCGGCCACGTCGCTGTCCTTGCGGAAGGCCACGCCGTACTCCTCGACGTTCAGCTCATCCACCATCTTGAGGTTTGCGTAGTCGGTACCCTCGCCGATCATGGCAGAAGCCAGAGTCAGGTCGAGGATGGCGGCGTCAGCAGTGCCAGCGGCGACTTCCATCAGGCAGTCGGTCTGAACAGCCTTGGAGATGAAATCCGCCTGAGACAGGTCGGCGTTCTCGGTGATGGTGGTCTCACCGGCAGAGCCGGCCTCGGCTACCACGGTCTTGCCGATGAGGTCGGCGGTGGAGGTATAATCGGTGCCGTCCTTCACGACCACGACCTGGGCGTTCTTGACGTAGGGCTTGGTGCAGGCCATATTCTCCTCGCGGTCATCGGTCAGGGTCAGGCCGTTCCAGATGCAGTCGATGCTCTTTGCAGCCAGCTCGGTCTCCTTGGTGTCCCAGTTGATCTCCACGAACTCCGGCTCGACACCCAGCTTCTCACAGACAGCGGTGGCCAGCTCGGTATCGAAACCGGTGAAGTTGCCGTCGGCGTCGGTGTAGTTCATCGGCTCATAGACGGTGTAGCCGATGACCATCTTGCCGTTGGACTGGATATAAGCCAGGTCGCTGTCAGCGGCCACGGAGCTTGCCGGGGCGGCAGAGGCGGCGGCAGAAGAAGCAGCCGTGGAAGTGGATGCAGAACCGCCGCAGGCGGCAAGGCTCAGCGCCATCGCACCGGCCAGAAAAGCAGATACCAGACGTTTCATGTTGTAATTTCCTCCCTCAGATTCAGCAGAGGCGGCGCTTCGTTTTACCGCTTTACCATGCTAAATTGTTAAACTGTGACTATAGAATAGCGCGTTTTGCCCCGTTTTGCAAGAGGAAAACCGATTTTTTCGCGTTTTGCCCGCAGACCGCCCCTTTCCGATAGGGTTTTCGGTGTATTTGTACAAAGGACAGGGTGCTCCGCAAGGCGCAAAAATCCCCCTCGGGGAGTCTCTCCGAGGGGGCTGCTGTCCGTTTTTCTTATCTTCCCGCCGCAGGAGCGTCAGCTTCTTTCCGGGATGTCGCCTACCATGATGACGAAGAGCCTGGGTTTGCCATTCTCATCCTTCCACTTTCCGAAGCCGACCCGGTAGCTGGATGCGAGGAAGCTGATAGTGGTCCAATTCTTCTCATTCGGTTCCGGCAGTACCGGTCTGTAGTCGTTACAGAGGTCGATGGCCTGCTTGACGGGGTCGTCCGAGCCTCTGTCCGCTCCAAAGTAGAAGATGACCTGTTTGTTGGCGGTGCCGGGGGCGATGCCGATGGTATCCAAGAGAGCTTTGCGAGGCTCAGGACCGCAAGAGTGGTAATTGCCCCACTTCAATTTGTTAATGAGAAGAGTGCTTCCATCCTCAGAGCTCACGTGTGTGTACCTCTCCGCCGCCTCACTCAGCTGCGGGTCGGCCTCGCAGGTGATGTTTACGCCACGCTGTACATTTATGATGTCTGCCAGAGCCTCGGCCCGGAGGGTGTCCTCCGGCTTATCGCCCGGCTTATCGCCGCAGCCGGTGAGCAGGGCCAGCGTCATCACGCCAGCAAGGGCAAGGGCAAACAGCTTTTTCAATTTCATCATCGTTTCCTCCTCTGTCAGTTCTGCGGGGTCTTGATGGTGGCCTGTGTTTGCAGTGCGAGGTAATAGCGGCGGCCGTCACTCTTCTTGCCCGTCATTGTAAATGCTATGGCTTGCAGAGTCGATGTGTTGGGAGCTAGCGGAGCAATCACTATCTCCTGGATGTACTTCATACTCTCCGCCTGCGCCAGCGCACTCTGCTCCGGCTTCACTTCTCCGACCCAAAGCCAAACGCTGCCTGTCACCAGATAGTTTCCCAATTCTTTAGAAAGCCTTTTCACGATGTCAGGATGCTGTGCACTTAAGTCGTTGCTTTCACCTATATCATTAGGGATATTGAATAACTCTTTCTTACCGGTTCCGTAATAATAAATCAACTTCCAGTCGCCATTGCGAACTGCACAGTTAAAATTGATTCCGGGACCGTCATTCCCCCAGTTATTGGGCATATTCCAGAAAAGACTGCGTCCTTTAGAAGGATTTCCCGTTTGCTTCAATAGGGGAATAAAACTGATCCCGTCTATCGGCTGGACTGTTTTATACTTCTTGATTCCTGCCATTTCGAGGATGCTAGGGTAGAAGTCTTCTATCAATAAGTAATTGTCACATTTGCTACCCGGCTTCACCACTCCCGGCCAACTGACAATCATAGGTTCACGAATACCTCCTTCGTAGGTAGAACCTTTGCCGCTATTCAAAGGATGATTCTGTGTATGTAACTTTCCGTCACGCCAGTAGGATTCGGCTGCAAGTCCTCCGTTGTCACTCATAAAAATAATAATTGTATTGTCTGCTTCATCATTTTTCTCCAGCCAGTTCATGAGGTCGCCGAGGCTTTTATCCATTCCTTCGATAAGGGTAGCATAAGCAGCTTCATGGTCGGTCATACCTTTCTTCTTGTATTTATCGTAGAAGCGCATATCTTTATTCAGAGGAACATGGATAGCATATTGAGCCATATACAGATAAAAAGGCTGATTGTATTTTTTGGCTTTGTTTAGTGCCTTGATAGCTTCCTGCGTTAATGCTTCGGTAACAAATGTTTCCGTACCCCAGTATTTTTCAAGTCCGGGGACAGCCATTAGTGAAACTGGTTTTCCGTCTTTGGTATGTCCGTAATTCTCTTCCCCGAGATAACTGGCAAGTCCTCCGGCAGCGTGTCCGGCGATGTTTACCTCAAATCCCCAATGGTGCGGGTCTTCTCCCGGAGTGTCGATGGAACCGAAATGGGCTTTTCCGCAATGGATAGTATGATAGCCGTTGTCTTTTAGGATTTGTACAAAAGAAGTTCCTACAAAGGTGTTGTTAGTACCGGGTACCTGACTTACTCCGTTATAATTCCAATCAGGGACGGCAAGCTGTTTGTCTTTGCGGTCTGTCATGGTGTTTTTTTGTAGCGTCCAGTTGGTTACCCTGTGGCGTGCCGCATTCGTTCCGGTGATGAGGCTGCATCGGGTGGGAGAACTGATGCTACTGGCATACGCTTGAGTGAACATCATTCCCTGACGGGCCAGTCGTTCCATGTTCGGCGTTTCGTATAGTTCGTTGTAATGCGTTTTTTGTGTCCAGAAAGGAAGGGAAGTATCCTGCCAACCCATATCATCTACCATAAAGAGGATGATATTCGGGCGTTTGTCTGTACGCCCTGTCTGAATGTTGCTTTGTGCTTGCAGGCTGGTGGCTGCGAGTGGCACAAGTGCGAGTGGGAATAGTTTCTTTTTATTCATGGGGTAGTTATTAGGTGTTATTTGCAGATTTCTTCTTGTACTTTTTATTTAATGTAGTATGTGCTAAAATTGATAATGTCGGGCAATGCAACAGACTCGGGAATGGTTAGTCTTAATGCGGTTGCTTCTATCGGATCAAATTTCTCAATACGTTTATGCCCTACGGATTCTCCGGAGCAGACAGACTGCCATTTCCCATTAACTTTTGCTTCTATCTTATATTGACGGATACGTTCTCCGTTTTTTATATTTTCCTGAATGATGCAGTAATTTACAGTTTGCTTCTTCCCGAGATTCAAAGTCAGGCTCTTTTTTTGCCCTAAAGTTTTCGCTATGGGGGAAGAAAAACGACGGTTTATTTCATCTCCCATTTCTTTCAGTCGTTGCGTATCTCCTATGGGAATCAATCCGGTCGGATCAGGCGTTAATCCGAGGATGAGAGTTGCATTTCTTCCTACTGATTTCTCGTATTTGTCCATTAGTGCATCCAATGGGTAGATGTTATTTTCATCATCCGGTTCCCAAAACCATTCGTGACGCCCGTTTGCTCCACGTAATGGAGTATCTGCCATAGCCGGTACCCAATATTTGCCGTCTTTATCGCCGTGTTTTAATAGTATGTTGTGGTTACGTGCGGGTTCGGTAGCATTACTGTGGCTGTATGGGTAGGGGAAGGTAGACCAACAAGGGTACTCTACTGTACCTGCTTCCGAACCACCCCAACGAAAGTCTGCGCGGTCAACGTTGTGATAAAAAAGACAGTCGGGCTGATATTTATTCACAATAGGTTCTACGTTAGGACCGTCACCGCGTGGATCATCAGCTCCGCCGTCAAACCATATCATATAGAGATCACCATAACGTGTACATAGCTCTGTTACCATGTTCTCGCACAAGCGTTTATACCACGCCTGGCGGTTACGGGCAAATTCTCCTTCGCCTTCAGCTTTGAAGTTATGGATACCCAACAGAGAATTCCAACGGATACCTATATAAATGCCCGGTTGAAGGCCGTATTTACGGCAGGAATTTACAAAATCGCGGACTATATCTCCTTTGCCGTCTTTCCACTTGACAGCTTTCAGGCAATACGGATTGACATCACTTTGCCAAAGTCCGAATCCGGTTTCGTGGGTGGCTGTGAGTACGGCAAATTTGCATCCGGCAGCTTTGGCTGCTTGTACCCATTGATCAGTATTGAGTTCGGTTGGATTAAAAATGTTATAATCTTCAATGGGGTTGATGCGGTTATTGCCTTGTCCGTAGCGGATACCATCGAATACATGCAAGTCGTAATGAAAGACTGCTCCCATTTCGGCTTCATGCCATTTCAGTTGATGAGGCTTGGGGACAGGAATACTCTGCTGTTGCGCAAAACTACAAATTGAATAGAGGATAGAAAGGCATATAAAATTAAACTTCTTCATAATATTGATTTGTATGGTGTTAATGTTTATGCAATGGCGCGATAATATTCGTAAGGCTTTTATATTGCAAAAGTACACAAATGTGTGCTTTTGCAATATGTCATTTCTTTCAATTTACGTATGTGTTTCATTCAATCGTTGTTTTGTGTGTTGTCTGGGGCTGACTTGAATGCTATAAATCAATGTTGTATAGCTTCAGTTTATTATATAACGTCTTCCGGTCAATATTCAACAGTTGTGCTGCCTTACTTTTATTATTCCCGGTTTGGCGTAATGCTTCCAATATATGTTCTTTTTCCGTCTCCTCATTGCGTAATGACATGCTTGTGGTACAAGTTGTAGTAGTATCCAGTAAGTCAGTACCTAATTCGAGCAATGTAATAAAACTGCCTTGCGCCAGTAAGGTTGCCCTTTTCACGATATTCTTCATTTGACGCAGGTTTCCCGGCCAATGATAACTCAATAAAGCTTGTGACGCTTTTGCGTCGAAACCAATCAGATGCTTGTCCAATTCCTTGTTTGCCTGATCAAGGAAGAAGTTGGCGAATAGCAGGATATCTTCTTTCCGTTCTTTCAAGTCAGGCATTCGCAGGGTAAATTCATTGATGCGATGATAAAGGTCTTCGCGAAATGTTCCCTTTTCGATTCCTTGTTCCAGATTTTCGTTGGTGGCCGATACCAGACGGATATCCACGGATATTTCTTGTGTAGAACCGACCGGACGTATTTTTCTCTCTTGCAGGGCGCGGAGTAGTTGTATCTGCACCTCGTAGCTGAGATTTCCGATTTCATCCAGAAAGATAGTGCCACCGTTGGCTGCAACGAAAGCTCCCGTTTTATCCGTCAATGCTCCCGTAAACGAGCCTTTTACATGACCAAAGAATTCGGAGGCTGCCAATTCCTTAGGTATCGAACCGCAGTCTACGGCAATGAACGGTTTGTCGCTACGCTTGCTAAGTTGATGAATACGGTGTGCCACATATTCTTTACCTGTTCCGCTAGAACCGTTGATGAGTACGGACATATTAGTAGGAGCTACTAGGCCTACATAATTGTAGAGTTGCTTGGCAGCATCACTTTCTCCTTCCAGATAGGCACGACGAGTTTCTGTTGTCTCTTTGGATGAGGCGGGAGAGACTTTTTTCGAAGACATCTTGGCTGCGGAATGAGCTGTTGGCGTTCTCTCTGTTTGTAGAGCTTCTGATATTTTCTTTAATAATTCTTCCGGGTTGACAGGTTTTGCGATATAATCCCGTGCACCAAGTTTCATGGCCAGTACCGCTGATTGAATATCCGCATAACCGGTCATAATAATCAGGGGAATATCCAGTCCCTGGTCATTCATCCATTTCAGCAAATCAATGCCTTCGTAATCGGGTAATCGTAAATCGGATAATACCAAGTCAACAGTCTGGCTTTCGATATGCTTTCGGGCACGTGCTATATTACTCACTGATGATACTTCAAATCCTTTTTTGCCTAACCAGGTTTTGAGCATCATTCCAAAAGTTATATCATCTTCGACTATTAATATGGCTTTCATTGTGTCAGGTTTTGATTCTTTTAAGTCACAAAGGTAAGATGATTTAGGCGAAAGTGGTATATTTGCAAACTTAAATTAAATAAAAGCGTTATGAAAAAGATTACATTGATATTATTAACTATATCGTTTTGCGGACTTACTGCCTGCAAAACCGGAACAAAAAAAGGAGGAGACA
>ERZ791577.1691-NODE-1691-length-11451-cov-5.884433_pt1 | contig 11451 bp, 10 predicted proteins | sample MGYA00509969_ERZ791577 | MGnify/ENA primary metagenome ERZ791577 (study PRJEB30046, sample SAMN00791917) | human gut metagenome | study: EMG produced TPA metagenomics assembly of the A metagenome-wide association study of gut microbiota in type 2... | reverse complement strand
AATGAGATAGGCCCCCCTTTCGGGGAAGTCTATCTCATTTTTTCGTTGGGGCTATTTTGCAACAGCCTCCCTTTATAACAACCCTGCCTTACAGTTTGGGAGAAACGCTTAGTGCTTCAGTTCCAGCAGCGCATCGCCCTGCTTTACGGTGCCACTGGCTTTAGCCACGACAGCGGCATAGTCATCAGTATTGCAGACAATGAGCGGCGTGGTCACGGGATAGCCTTCGGCCTTAATGGCTTCCAGTTCAAAGCGGATCAACGGCTGACCTTTCTTCACCTTGTCACCCTCGTTGACGAGGTAGGTAAAGTGCTTGCCACCCAGCTTGACCGTATCGATGCCGATGTGCATCAGCAGTTCGGCACCGTCAGCCGTGGTCATGCCCACGGCATGGTGGGTCTCAAAGGTGGAGGAGATCTCACCGTCAGCAGGTGCCACCAGTTCACCATCGGTGGGCTCAATGGCAATGCCGTCCCCCAGTGCACCGCTGGCAAAGGCTTCATCCTTCACATCGGCCAGCGGCACTACAGTGCCGTTCAGGCAGGCAGACAGCACGGTATCCTTTGCGGTTGCTGCCGGGGTTGCGGGAGCCGTTGCCGGGGCGGGTGTTGCGGTCGCCGCCGGGGTCTTAGGTGCATTTTCCAGATAATCTTCCAGCTTTGCCTTGATGACAGCCACCTTGGGGCCGTATACCACCTGCACACCGTCGCCCTTGCAGATCACGCCGGAGGCACCGGAGGCCTTGAGCACATCCTGTTTGACCAGCGCAACATCCTTGACGGTGCAGCGCAGGCGGGTGGCGCAGCAGTCCACGTCGGACAGGTTGTCGGCACCTCCCAGACCTTCTACGATCAGGGCGCTGACCGGATCATCCCCTGCGGGGGCGGTGCTGCCGGAAGCGGCGCTGCGGGCGTTCACGTCCGCACGGGTGTACAGCTTGACTTCCTCGGCATCATCGCGGCCCGGGGTCTTGTAGTCAAACTTGGAGATCATAAAGCGGAAAATGATATAGTACAGTACAAAGTACACCGCACCGACCACGACCACCCACATCCAGTGGGTCTTGTCGTTGCCCTGCATCACACCGAACAGCACCAGGTCGATGAGACCGCCGGAGAAGGTCATGCCCACGCCCACATTCAGGATGTGCATCAGCATGAAGGACAGACCGGCCAGCACACAGTGCACGGCGTACATGGGCAGAGCCACAAAGATAAAGGTAAATTCCAGCGGCTCGGTGATGCCGGTGAGGAAAGCCGTCAAGGCGGCAGACAGCAGCAGGCCGCCTGCCACCTTTTTCTTTTCCGGCTTGGCGCACTGGTACATCGCCAGCGCCGCGCCGGGCAGACCGAACATCATAAAGGGGAACTTACCGGCCATGAAACGGGTAGCGCTGACCGAGAACACAGTGGTGGACTTGGAAGCCAGCTCAGCAAAGAAGATGTTCTGTGCGCCGGTCACGGTGACGCCATCGATGATGGCGGTGCCGCCCACAGCGGTCTGCCAGAACGGCATATAGAACACATGATGCAGTCCAAAGGGGATCAGCGCACGCTCCAGCAGGCCGTAAATAAAGGTGCCTGCGTAGCCGGAAGCCAGCACCAGTGCACCCAGCGCGGCAATACCGCTCTGCACCACCGGCCAGATATAGAACATGGCAATGCCGACCACCAGATACACGATGGAGCTGACGATGGGCACAAAGCGTGTACCGCCAAAGAAGGCCAGCACCTGCGGCAGCTCGATCTTATAGAACTTGTTGTGCAGCGCTGCCACGCCCAGACCGACCACGATGCCGCCGAACACACCCATTTGCAGGGTTGTGATACCCAGCATGGTGGTGGTGGAGTTGGCAGGCATCGCTTCTACGCCGCCTGCCGCATTGATCATGGCCTGAATGGCCGTATTCATAATGATATAGGCCACTGCGCCGGACAGGGCGGCCACCTCTTTTTCCTTGCGAGCCATGCCGATGGCCACGCCCATGGCGAACAGCAGCGCCAGATTGTTGAACACGGCGCTGCCGGTCTGGCTCATCACGTCCAGAATGGTGTAGATCAGGGTACCGGGGTGGATGACGCTGTTCAGGCCATAGGCCGCCAGCATGGTTTCGTTGGTGAACGAGCTGCCGATACCCAGCAGCAGGCCCGCCACAGGCAGCAGTGCAATGGGCAGCATAAAGCTGCGTCCCACGCGCTGCAGCACGCCAAAGATCTTGTCTTTCATCTTCAGTTCTCCTTTTCTCAAGTTCGTATCCAGCATATATATCCACACAGGAAAGACCTGTGGAGAATCAAAAGTGAAGCAAAAGAGCTTATTTTCCCATCCGAATCCGTTTCAGATGGATCGTAAGGAACACCAGTTCCTCGTCCGAAAGCTCCTTGTGCCAGGTGTTGCGGACATACTCCGCAATGCAGCAGGCGCATTTGTAGTGTTCGCTGCAATTGCGGGCGATCAGGGCGCGGAACACTTCGTCGTGGGTATCGTTTTCCTGTTCCTGTTTTCCTTGAAATACGCGTTGCGCAAAAAAACGCAAATGCACTGTAAAGCGGCTGAAATCCAGTGCATCCCGGTCAAAATGGCAGTTGTAAAAGTATTCCACTACCTGCACGCAGCCATCCACAAAGCGGGTGACATCGTTCACCACGCTCATTGTGGTGTTGAGCTCTGCGTTGACGATGTGCAGCGCAATGAAGCCGCCCTCGTCGTCCGAAAGGTCTGCATGGCAGCGCTGGCGGATGGTGGCAAGGCACTCCATACCAAGGCGATACTCTTCCGGGTAGAATTCCCGAATGGGAGCCATCAGCGGGTTGGAAAAGCGAATCCCCTGCTCGCTGCGCTGGATGGCAAAGCTGATGTGGTCGGCCAGCGTGATGAGCAGGTTCTCGTTCAGCGGGTAGTTCACCCGGCTGCGGATCATTGCCACCAGCTCATCGGTGAGCAGCAGATGTTCATACGGGATCTGTTCCAGAAGTTCCACCAACTTCTGCTGCACGGCAGGGCTGGTCATGCGGTAGCTGCGCTCCACGGTTTCAGCCTCGATTTTATAGCCCGGCTTAGCGCCAAAGCCCAGCCCGCGCCCGGTGACGATCAGCTCACAGCCCGTGGGGTCCACCACGCGCAGAATGTTGTTGTTGATCGGTTTTTTGACGGTATATTGCATTATTTCTCCTCCCCAAGTTGGAAAAGGCAATAAAAAAAGACCACTCTTGACACAGCAAACATACCGAAGGCTGAAACACGCTTTCGGCTTGTGCTATGCAGAGTTGGTCTAGCCCGCCAAACGGTAACAATCCAACGACGCTGCTCACGTACAATTTTCTTTTTTGTAAGGCACAGACAAATTAAGCACTTGAATCACAATTTATTCTATGCATGATTACAGTACCATATTCTTTGCTGTGTGTCAAGATAGAAACGGGCTTCTTTTTCGCTTTGTTAATTTTGCCCAAACTCAGGTGATTTTCTACAGCAGATTGACAAGTAGGGATATTCCTTTTTGCTTTATATGTGCAGTTGCATTCAATCGAGATCATTGCAAAGAAAGCTGTGCTCCATCTCGTAACTCATCACCTTCACAAAAAACGGTCAAGAATTGCTGCCCTATATACAAAAAAGCCGCCGAGGACACCTTTCCAACGGGAAGTTCCTCGGCGTTCTTCAGTATAATGTACCTTACTGCAATGCACAGATCACAGCCACTGTTTCAGCACATCGTTCAGCTTATTCAAATCAAGCGGTTTGGCGATATGCTCGTTCATGCCGGTGTTCTTTGCCAGCTGCACGTCCTCGGCAAAGGCATTTGCCGTCATGGCAATGATGGGCACTTTGCCCCGGCTGCCGGCAAGCGCACGGATCGCAGCAGTGGCTTCGTAACCATTCATGATGGGCATCTGGATGTCCATAAAAATGAGATCGTACCACTTTTCTGGCGCTTCCATCACCTTTTCGACTGCAATTTTTCCGTTTTCGGCAATGTCAATGGTCACGCCCGTCATGCCTATGATCTCAGTTGCGATCTCACGGTTCAGCTCGTTATCTTCCACAAGAAGGATCCGCTTACCCGCATAGTTTTCCTTCGCAAAGTCTTCCAGATAGTTCCGGGCGTTTTCCTCCTTCTTCTCGGATTTAAACTGCCGCAGAGTTGCCGTCAGACGGGAACGGAACAGCGGTTTTGCCATAAACGCATTCACGCCCGCTGCTCTGGCTTCTTCTTCGATCTCGCTGAAATCAAAGGAAGTCAGGATGATGATCGTGACCTCTTCTCCTACCCGTTCCCGGATTTTTCTGGCGGTTGCAATACCGTCCATTTCCGGCATCTTCCAGTCCAGGATCACCGCAAAATAGTCACTGTTGGTCTCATGACGCGCATAGCAGCGCTCTACAGCTTCCTTACCGGTCAGGACCCATTCGCCCGCTATGCCGATCTCCTGAAGGGTCGCAACGGTGCTTTCGCAGCAGGTCTTGTCATCGTCCACGACCAGTACCGGCAGATTGAGCAGTTCTTTTTCCTGTTCCTTCTCGTTCTCCTGAAGCTTCAGATAGACCGTGACCGTGATCTTCGTTCCCTTGTTGGGAGCGCTTTCGACCTGAATGTCACCATTCATCAGGTTGACGATGTTTCTTGCAATGGCCATGCCAAGACCGGTGCCCTGCACCTTGGTCGTCCTGTGATCGTCTGCCCGGCTGAAGGGCTCGAACATGATCTTCTGGAATTCCGGCGTCATACCGATGCCGTTGTCCTCAATGGAAAACTCGTAACAGCCAAGCTCCGAGAAGCCATTCGGTTTTTCTTTGATCGTAAGGGTGATGTTTCCTCCATCCGGAGTGTATTTAATGGCGTTGCTCATCAGGTTCACAAAGACCTGCTGGATGCGCAGGCTGTCGCCGCAGACAGCTTCGTGCTCAATGTGCTCAATGTGGACTTCGAGCTGATGTTTGTGCTCGTCGATTGCCGGTTTTGTGAGGGTGAGCAGGTTATCGACCAGCTCCGGCAGGCTGAAATCCTCCTCGGCAAGGCTCATTCGCCCGCTCTCGATTCTGGCCATATCCAGCACTTCATTGATCAGTCCCAACAGATGACGGCTCGATTTTGTGATCTTGCCAAGGCACTCGACCACCCTGTCCTGACTCTCGATATTCGCACCCGCAATGGCGGTCAAGCCAACGATTGCATTCATCGGTGTACGGATATCATGGGACATATTGGAGAGGAATTCCGTCTTGGCGCGGCTTGCGTTTTCCGCCGCCCGGTATGCTTCCTTCAGTGCCTTATGGGATTCGATCTCGGCCTTTTTCTCCTGTGACACATCCATCGAGGCCAACAGTGCTTTGACCAGCTTTGTGCCATTCCACTCCAGCGGAATGAAGGAAGCGATCTTATAGGTGTTCTCATCTATGGAGCAGTATTCAAATTTGTAGATGTCGTTCTCATCCTGCAAATTCTTGCGGATATTTTCCGGCAAAATCAAAGCAGCCAGTGCGTCCAGTGGTTCCAGTGTCTTATACTTTGCAACCACCTGCTCCACAAAACCATGGTATGTCCCCGTCGGCGCGTATATCATTTCACCTTGCAGATTATAGAACCGATACCGGTCATTCTCCAGATTGCAGACGACAAAGCGGTCCAGCAGATGCACCATACTCTTGATCAAAAGATCCATCGATGCGTTATCTGAGGCCATCTGCATCCGCCGTGCCGTCTCTGCTTTGGACTCTGTGATGTCCCGCAGGAAGATCATCGCATATTCCGAATCTTCGATCTCACCGCGCATGACCACATTGCTGACCCATCGTTCCTCCCCATTCAGAACGATGCGGCACTCCTGACGCAGCTCCGTCTCCAGCCCCTTTAATTTTTCCGTGATGTAGGCGCGATTATAGAAATTCGTTACAGACTTTTTGTCCTCTTCAACCACATAGTTATCCACAAAGAATCTGACCAGTCCATCCCATGTGTGGTTCTGCTCAAAGGCCGTCATCAAAGAGGGCTCCACTTTGAAAGTATCAAAGGTGTTCTTTCCCAGATTTACATAGTATTCGCAGAGGTTTGCGCTGGTAAATGCACGGTGAAATGCTGCTGCCCGCTGCGCCTGCATCCGGCTTCTTTTTTCCGCGTCAATGTTGCTGATGATTCCGGCAATTCGATTGGCCGAGCCATCCAGACGGCGTATCACCTCCGCCGATGCCCGGAACCACTGGTATTGGCCATCCTGCATTTTCAGTCGGTACTCAACATTATATTTTGTAGCATTGGTTTTGTCCGCGATCGTTTCCAAAAGCAGCTGCATTACCCGGTCATAGTCCTCCGGGTGCAGAAGGTTCGACCAAGAATCCAGTTTGTTCGGAAAATCCAGAATGTCATGATAACCAAGGATCTGCCGGAACGCATGGCTCCAGTTCACTTGAACGATCTCACCGTTTTCATTACACTCAAAATACCACAGCGCAGAATGGATGGATTCGTTGACCAGCGCAAGGTTCTCATACGCCCAGTTCATCTGTACTGACATGATCCAGATCGGTGTTCCATCCGTATCGACTGCATCTTTTTTGTAGAGACGCACATAGACGGGAGAGCCATCTGCTGTAAGGATCCGGCCTTCTCCTTCGCCCTTGATCTGACGAAAGCGCGCATTGTCGAGGAATGTGGCATCTTTCTTATAGAAAAGATTCTTCGGCGAACCCTTTGTCTGCTCCATCAGGGACTCATAGCTGTGGTTCAGATTATGCAGCAACAAATCACTGACCGACAGGATCGACAATTCCGCATCATAGTACCCGGTAATGGTTCCGACACCACCATTATGATAGATTGTCTCCTGCATGGCCTGAAATGCATTTTTTCCCAGCCTTACTGTATCGGAAGTGTAGATTTCATCTGTAAGTCTTCTATCGAATTTCATTTTCATCCTCGTAAGGTTTTGATTCTGCCGCGCATTTCAATTCTGGTAGGTCTTTTACAGCCAACTGATATACTAACACACGTTCAAACTTGTACAACATAACTAGTATAGTATACTTGCGCAGCGTTTCGTTTTCAAGCACTAATTGGCATTGGTTGTGTAAAAAAGAAAGGCCAATCTGCGTGAAAATTTACGCAAGTTGATCCCTGTAAGCAAATCAGGTCGCCCAACCGCTGCACTGCCAACGCCGAAAAGAAAAAATCCCGGAACTTTCTGGTGCCATCCAGTGCCGTGGAGTTAAAGATCACATGGTTGTGGATGTGCTGCCGGTCCGTGTGCGTTGCCACCACAAAGGCGTGCTTGCCCTTGGTAAAACGCATGGCAAGTTCGTAGCCCACCTTTTTTGACCGTTTACATCCTTGACACCTCCGTTCTGTTTGTGATGAAATATGTATAACTATCGTTATTTTTCTTTACAAAAATGGCTTGTCATGCTGCAATAGCCGCATCTACGGTCACCAGACAACAGGAGGAGTATCTCATGGCCAAAACTGCCGACACCATTGCCATCTATTCCCGCAAATCCCGCTACACCGGCAAGGGCGAAAGCATCGGAAATCAGATCGACCTCTGCCGCGAATATATCCGCACTCACTACGGCGATGCCGCAGCACAGCAAGCGGTCGTCTTTGAGGACGAAGGCTTTTCCGGCGGCAACCTGAACCGCCCAGACTTCAAAAAGATGATGACCGCCGCCAAAGAGCGGAAGATCCGTGCCATCGTGGTCTACCGTCTGGACCGCATCAGCCGCAACATCAGCGATTTTTCCAGCCTGATAGAAGAACTGGGACGGCTGGGCCTGACCCCTGCCCTATGCCATCCGGATCACACCATGCTTTCCCTGCCGAAAAGATGCCGAAACGCAAAAAGCCCCCGGAGAGCCTTTGGGTAGCACTGCTCCCCTGTCATATACTCATCCTGCCACAGACTACCTTTTTCTACAAGCAGAAAACGATTCTGAACCCTCTTTCCCCGTTCATATTGTATGGGAGAACGGTTTTGGAGGTGTTCCGTATGCTGTTGACCCTGCTGCAATTTTTCGCGTCCAAATTCCTCGTGCTTGCGCTCCATCTGGAAGCGGGCAGTTTCCCCCGCCCGCTCAGCCCACAGGAAGAGATCCGGACTTTCGCCGCCCTGCGGGCCGGCGATTCATCCGCCCGGGAAAAGCTCATCCGCCACAATCTGCGCTTAGTGGCGCACATCGCAAAGAAATACTATGCTCTCCCCTCTGAGCAGGACGATTTGATTTCCATCGGCACCATTGGCCTGATGAAAGCCGTGGACACCTTCGACTCCACCCGCCGGGCGCGCTTCTCCACTTATGCCAGCCGGTGCATCGAAAATGCTATCCTCTCCCCAGCGCACTTTGGTCAAACGAAAAAGCCCGTCTGCAAGCCACGATATGTGGCAGCGCAGACGGGCTTTCGTTATGGAATCAACCTGTTTTAATTATTCTGCTATTCGCTCTATCTTACATGGCGTTCCGTAAAACACGCAGTCGTTCTTCAAACATTGCTTTCCATGCCGGATGCCCAGAGAATACGGCGTGCTCCACCTGACGAACTTGGTTCAGTCCGATGTTCCGCACCGCTTCCACTGCGGCATCTTTTTGACTCAGATGGCGTCTCCCCACGGTCAGGCAGTTTGCGCCTTCCGGCGTGTCGTACTGCTGAAACGCCCGGTTGAAGTCCATCAGGCCATGCAAACGGATGGGCTGATTGGTTTCGTTGTCTACCAGCAGACCCCAATTTTCCCAATGACGGTCGGTATTGCCCACCAGATAATCCAGAATGTTCATCATATAGTAGTCGGGAGCATCCAGCTCTAAGATCTTATCCAGCGTATTCCAATCACGGTTTGTGCAGTAGACGTCATAGGCTGCATAGGTCACAAGACTGTATCGCTGGGATGTCATGATTTTGCTGATGGAAACCGGCTCATTTTCAAACATCCCCTGCTCATACAGTACCTGATGGCAGTCAAAGCACCGGCAGATTTTGCTTGCCAGCACTTCACGTTCCACCGCATCCCTGCCGCCATCCTTGTAAAGATAGAAGCCATTCTCTTTGCGTACCCACGCCTTGGGGTACAAGCCGCCCGTAGACAGGTCATTTGCCAGAAGATGGGCGTTGGTCACCGTCATTTGGTGCCCCCGCAGTGCTATATCCACAAGCGCATTGCTTAAAGAGTGTGCGAAAAGGTTGATATCCTCGAATCGAACCTTCTCGTTTTCTTCTTTCACCCAGAACACATCCAGCAAAGACAGACAATGGTAGGATAATGCAATCTGTGCTCGTTCCCTGTCCGTAACGCTCTGAGATGCACCGATACTGTTCAGGATTTCCTTGGCGTAAGTGCGATCCAACGTCAACATCCGGGAGGCGCACCAATAGTAAAAGTTCGTCACATTATTGATGCGCTCGTCAAAATCATCCGATTCCACCAGAACCAGATCAAAGGGCATGAAATCCTCAAGGCAGACCTTGCATTCTCCTGTCGTGCTGAGTTGTGCCACACAGCTTTCCCGGTGCATGATCTCGTAAAACATGGTTTTCATCCCTCCCTGCGTTCTGTGTCTTGTTCTGTATTTATATTACCTTCTTTTTTCACGGAACACAAGAGCTTTTACTTTTCAAAAAGCTTTTTCTGCTGCTCCATCAGGACGGTTTCAATACGCTCTTTCAGCAAAAAGTGGAACTGTTTTGGGTAATAGCACAGATATTTGTCGAGGATCGTATCAATACCTGTTTTATCAATGTTTACTGCAAGCTGCTTTCCGTAAAGAGTTTGTGCCGTATGCACCGTCTGCGTAAAATGGGATTTGAACGGAAGGCACTGTGCCTTTGTCAGATAGGCACGGCTTTCAATTTCAGGGCTGTACAGAGCAAAATCCAGTAAGAATGAATCTCCGCAGTCAAAAATCGGGCAGGGCTTATAACCGGATCTATCCCGGATCAGCGCAATGTTGTTCAGGTGCCGGTCCTGATTCAAAAAAGTGCATCAAACCATTTTTCCTGATTTCCGCGCGAAGTCGTCACCACAACCCTGTCGTTGGTATGCAGCGTCAAATAATTTCCAGCCATTTGTGATCCTCCGCCATTCTTCCCTGCGTCTTTTCAACAAGCAGAACCGGGTCATATTCCGGAACGCCAACAGCATCCAGATAGTAATCCAAGCCCTTTCGTGTTTTCGGAATGCATCGGTCTGCCAGAAAGGCCAGGAAGTCTTCCCATGAGGGCGTTTCGTTCACACCAAACGCAGTATCCAGTATTTCGTCAACTTTGTTTTCGATGCAGATCTGCTCCGCTGTAAAATCTGCCAAAATCACGGTACACAACGTATCTCCGTCATAATACCGATATTCTTTCAGCTGATGTCCTTTCTGTTCTGCATTTCTGCGGAACAGTTCCGAGTCTGTTGATGCAAGCGGTCGGACGGTGATTTTTTCACCGTCAAAAGAGAGTTCCACACGATCCTCTTTTGAAAGTCCCATTGTATGAAGCCACCCTGCCGGGAGATTGAGCGAATACTTTTCTGCATTCTTTCCTGCTGTTCCCCCGGCTTTTCTTCTCATAATTTTCACGCTGCGACGATTCATGCACTTCACCTTCCCTTACAAAAAGAATACCATATTGGCCGCCAACAATCAATGATTTTTTTGTCAGCAAAATTCCAAAAACTTATGTAACACAAAAAGCCCCACGCTCAACACTGCCTCTGAATCTGACCGTCTCTGGTCAGAGCAGAAAAGCATATGTTGAGCGTGGGGCTTTGTTTACCGGCTGGGCTGCCAGCCGGGCTTTTGGTGTTCTTTGGGTTTGTAGGTTCCTTTGGTAGTATCGATCACCGCCTGCAGCAATTCGAGCTTCTGCCATGTGGGGCAGTTCAGACGGTCGATTTTTTCGATCACATAGTTGGCGTGGGCGGTTGCGACCCGTTTTCCGAGTTCGTCCCATCCCTCTTTCGTTTTGGGGTAATGTACCACCACTTTAATGGGGGCACTCTTTCGCATGGCTCACTCACCTCCGATTACATCGCTATCACCTCATTTTTACGGGTTACTGGTTGTCCGCTATTCGCTGCGGTTTCCGCCCAGAACGTTCAGAGCCAGACTGACCAGCAAAGCCATATCAATGCGGAGCATTTCAGCCTTGCTGGCATAGCCCATAAAGCGTTCGATGCGGGATTTATCGATCGTGAAGATCTGCTCCAGAAGAAACTTCTTTCGTTCCGGGCTGAGATTTCTGCGGCCAAGCTGATTTTTGCAGATCCATGCAAGCGCTTCGTACTTGTTCGCAAGCTGGATTTCTTCCACTTCAAACTTGATAAAACCGTGCTTTTTCAGGATGCGGTAGCGGGGTATCACTTAGATAAAGATACCACACCATTCCCACGCTGACTTTTGCTCAACCGATACAGCCGGAGGGCTGAATAACAAGAAAAGGCGGTATGCGCCCCGTGGAGGGGTAGCGTACCGCCTTTTCTT
>ERZ791577.1675-NODE-1675-length-11553-cov-9.991825_pt1 | contig 11553 bp, 7 predicted proteins | sample MGYA00509969_ERZ791577 | MGnify/ENA primary metagenome ERZ791577 (study PRJEB30046, sample SAMN00791917) | human gut metagenome | study: EMG produced TPA metagenomics assembly of the A metagenome-wide association study of gut microbiota in type 2... | reverse complement strand
GATATAGATATTTCTAATAATAAGTTGAATCTAAATTTGTATTTTAATAATAGTATACAAAATAGTAATAACTCAATTTCTTCGTTTATAAGTCTTGAAATGCCTGGAGAAATTTATTATAAATTTCAAGATAAAGGCATGAATGATGACGATCTTATCGATGTATATTTGAATTCTGAAACCGTTTCCGGTCAAGAACAAATACATTGTAAAATGGCTTTAAAAGATTTTATGCTTCCTTAAAACATTGGATTCTTCATTGCATTTGCAGAAGTTTTACCGATAAAAACGATAAAGGCTTAGCCAATCAAGAAAAATATTATACAAAACTAGGGAAATGAAATACTGATATATGGATCTTTCAATTAAAAGCAATTTGAGAAATCCATATATTAGTATTTTTTTTAAAGTCACATCTTTTATAAGGTTAATAGTCTCTGGTCTGAAGTTCTTGGTATAATTATTATTTATGATGTAGGCACCATTCATCTAATAAAGGCCATTATTGGGATAATACAGGAACTTATAGGTTTCATTATTATTAAAAAGTACATATGGGAATATGTCAAGACATTCAGTCAATAACATGGTAATACGGAAAATATTCTTCTTTTTTTATTATAGATTTATACACTCTTTAAATTCCCAATAAGCATCAAGCATCTGTTGATTAAGTATACAAATCTGATGATTGAGTTTTAGTTCTCAATCATGTCGAATCATAGTTTGGGCCAAAATTCTTCCTGTTTTTATAAAGGATATTCTATTTTAAAAGAAGAACTATAGTAAAGAGTCATCATAAAGTTTTTAGTTTTTTATTTCCGCTGTCATTTTGTATATTCATACTTGAAAAATAAAAATATTTTTAAGGGTCGCATTCCCGTCTTTCCTATGCTTTAAAGTTATTAAAAAAAATCGATGTAATGTCAAACTATCGTCAATCATCTGTTATAGATGATTTTAAAATCCATAGCAAGTTTTTATCAAAGAAGTAAGTAGTATATATTGTTTATATGAATGATATTAATTAGATAAGTCACGATATTGAATACAACAAAAAGGAAATAAAATATGCTATTAATAATAATAGTATGAGAATATTAATTTATATATACTTGATTAATAAGAATATAGATTGAGAATATGTGTGATTAAAAAGAAAACATAGATTTAATTTTTATTCAATATATGAGTCGTTGAAAAATATAACTCACTGTTTATCAATATAATAATCCTATAAAAAAACTGCTTTCTAACTTTTGTTTAACTTAATAATTAAAGTATGAAAGACAGAAAGAATTCAAGTCTGTTGGGTCGCCTGGACAAGTTCCAGCGGCTGTTCTTCGTTGCTTTGTTATCCGTATTGGCTGTAGGGGCCTTTGCACAGAGCAAAACCGTTTCGGGTACTGTCCTTGACAAGACAGGTGAGTCTGTAATCGGTGCCAGTGTGGTGGTGAAAGGTACTACCAATGGTACAATTACTGACTTTGATGGTAAGTTCACACTTCAAAATGTTCCTGATAATGGAACTATCCAAGTAAGTTTCGTGGGATACAAGACCGTAGATATCCAGGTGAAAGGACAATCTACCGTTAAGGTAATCTTGGAGGAGGATACTGAAACACTGGATGAGGTTGTGGTAGTAGGTTATGGTGTTGTTAAAAAGAGTGATGTTACAGGAGCGTTGACAAAAGTTTCAGAGAAGCAAATAAAAGAGCGTCCAGTGCAAAATGCTTTGCAGGCTATGCAAGGTAAAGCTCCTGGTGTGGATATTACAACAAATAGCCGACCAGGTGAATTGGGAGATGTTCGAATTCGTGGTAATCGTTCTATTACTGCTGATAATGATCCGTTATATGTTATTGATGGAATACCTATGGTTGCCGGTTCTATTGCTGATATAAATCCGAATGATGTTGAGTCGATGGAAATTTTAAAAGATGCTTCAGCTACCGCCATCTATGGTTCACGTGGAGCGAATGGTGTTGTTTTGATAACAACTAAAAAAGGTAAAGTTGGTAAGGTTAGTATTAATTATGATGGAACGGTAACTTTTTCTAAAATCCATTCGATGACAGATTGGATGGATTCTGGCGAATTAATCGATTGGAAACGTCAAGCTTATATTAATACAGGAGCATATTCAGGTACATATGGTAATGCTCCTGATCCTAATATTGATGGTGATTTATTGTTTTCTGACAATGGTGGAGGTGTATCTAATTATCCGTATTTGAATCAATATTTTCAGAAAGCATGGGAATATAATGCGGATGGTTCATATAAGATGCGTCCGGCTACAGATTATGAAAAAGAGGTTTTAGGATATGCTGATCAAGTACCTGTATATAATTCTGCAAATATTCCAACTACACCTTGGACTGATTATGTGACACGTACTGCGATTACTCATAATCATCAGATTTCGTTGTCAGCTGGTTCTGAAAAATCTAATTTGTACATTTCATTGGCTTATTTGGATCAAGAGTCTCCGATGAAAGATCAAGATTTTAAGCGTTATACGGCAAATATTAATGGTGAAATTCAAGCTACAAATTTTTTAAAGGTAGGTATGGGTATGAATGCCAGTCATTCTATTAAGAATTATGGTATTATTAATAATACTTCTAATTCAACCTACAAAGATTCTTATGGCTATGCTGTGGCTAAAATGCCATTCGCCCCTGCTTATGATGAGGAGGGCAAACCATTGAATGTAGATGGAGGTCCGTCACAGTATAACCCGATGTTGGATGTATATCAGGCAACGAATGAAACTCGTTATTATAGTGTTATGTTTAATTCTTATGGAGAAATTGATTTTGGTAAAATCTGGTCGCCGATTGAAGGGTTAAAATGGCGCACAAATTTAGGTACTCAGTATCGCAACTCACGTTATGGAAGCTATTATGGAAATGATTTTTCTAATCCTTTGAAGCATTCTGCTTATGCTGCTAATACAGCCTTTAATCAGCAAGGTCAAAATTTGTCGTGGACATTAGAAAATCTAATTTATTACAATAAAATATTCAAGAATATCCATTCTGTGGGATTAACATTGATGCAGTCTGCTGAGTATTCTCGTGCTGAGGGATTGGAAGTACGTGCATATAATTGTACATTTCCTACGGCATTATGGTATAGTGTGGGTAATTCCGATTTGACAATGGATAGCCCAGGATCTTCATTTAGCGAACAAAAGCGTGCTTCTTATATGGCTCGTATGAATTATGGATTGATGGATAAATATTTGTTGACTGTTACTGGTCGATGGGATGGTGCATCTATGTTGGCTGTTGGTAATAAATGGGATTTTTTCCCTTCTGCTGCATTGGCATGGAAGATGAATGAGGAAAACTTTATGAAAGACGTTAAATGGATCAATCAATTGAAGGTTCGTGTTGGATACGGTGTGACAGGTAATGCATCTATAAAACCGTATCAGACTTCTGGAACAATGACAGCAAGTGGTGCCGGTAAGTTTTTTGGGGTAGGTAATATTACTCAAGTTACTATTGGTGCTAAAGCTTCTGTATTACCTAATTTGGATTTAGGTTGGGAAAAGACAGCGTCTACCAATATTGGTGTTGATTTTGGCTTTCTTAACAACCGTATAAGCGGTAGTGTGGAATATTATGTGGCTAAAACTTCGGATTTGCTGCTTGCTAAATCATTACCTTTGATGACTGGTTATACAAGTATTACTACTAATATTGGTAAAACACAGAACAAAGGACTTGAAATAACATTGTCTACAACTAATATTCAAACAAAAGATTTTACATGGAAGACTGATTTTACATTCTCTACTAATAAAGAAGAAATTGTGGAATTGGCAGGAGGAAAGGTTGATGATACAGCAAATAAATGGTTTATAGGTAAACCTAAAGATGAAATTTGGACTTTGAAATATGATCGTTTATGGCAGAATACTCCTGAAGATTTAAGAACTTTGGAATTATATGAGAAAATATCGAAGACTGTAATGCAGCCTGGAATGGCGAAAGTTGTAGACCAACCATTAATAGAAGTTCCCGAGGGTACGGAAGGAGCAAAAACTGTAACATTGAATTCTGGCGAAAGAGTGACTTATATGGATAATGGTTTTGGTACTATCAATACAGAAGATAATAAATTTCTTGGGTCATTCCAACCTAAATGGATTGGTGGCTTTACTACTACATTTATCTATAAAAACTGGCAGTTGAATTCATTTGTTTATGCTCGTATGGGCAATATGTATTATGGATTGTTACAAACTTATGGTCGTCGTGTAGAAAAGGACGTATGGAGTACTGAAAATCCGAATGGAAAGTTTCCACAACCTCGTTCTGGTGGTGTAACTACTACAGATTATAGTGCTTATATGAACTATACTAAAGGTAATATGGTAGCAATACGTAATATTGCTTTATCATATACGTTCCCTGAAAAGTGGTTGAAGAAACTTGGGGCTGCTAGTTGTCAAATTTATGGTCAAGTATTGAATCCATTTATATTTGGAGGAGAATTAGTGAAATCGGGTATAAACCCAGATGATACAACAGGATGGAGTGAAAAAACAAATGACACTAATTTTATTGGTGGTCAAACAAACAATACCATATTGACTCGTAGTTATGTTATCGGATTAAGACTTGGATTTTGATAAACCATTAAAAGATATTGAATATGAAACTAAAAAAATATATGTTGATTTCCATGGTTGCTGTTACTTTAGCATCTTGTGGAGATGATTTTTTGGAAGAAAAAATGGTAGCAACCATTACGCAAGATTATTTTGAAACAGAAACGGGGGTAGAGCAGTTAATTGTTAGCACTTATGATGCGTTACGAGTGACTAAACAGTACCAACAAGGACCTTTTGCTTTTTTTACGGGTGTTGATAATATGATGGCTAAATCTGCCAATTATGCTATTTATTCAGGATCAGTTTGGACTTCTACTGGTAATGAAGCAACGTATGTTGATGGATTATGTGGTGAGTATACTAGTAATCAATTGTTGGGTTTTTATCCTTGTATTAATAATTGTAATCGTGCAATTCTTTCTATTCGTGAGGGGAAAGTTGATGGTAAATTTGCTTCTGATCAAGCTTATGCAGAACAACGAATGGCTGAAGCAATGTTTAATCGTTCCTATTGTATTTATTTGATGAATACGTTATTGGGAGATGTTTATGTTCCAAGGGGGTATACTACTGCTTTACCTGAAAATTATGCATACAATCGGGAAACTTCGGAAAGTCTTTATAAATTGATGATTGGAGATTTACGTTATGCTTTTGAAAAATTGCCGAAAGCTTCCGAACAATCAGGGGCTGATTACGGACGTGCTACAAAAGGAGCCGCCGCTCATTTTTTGGCAAAGCTTTATTTGCAACGTGCACAAGGGGCTGATTATGGAACAGCAGAATACGGACGTAAGGCGGATGGAAGTATTGATAATTCTAATGAGAAGTCATATTTGGGTATGCTATACAAAGGAAAAGGCACTGCTGACTTAGATTCTTGTATTTATTATGCTAATTATGTGATTGATCAAGATGGACACTATTCATTGGAATCGGATTACGGAAAATTGTTTAGCCATCCTTTGGATGATTATTCAAATGAGGAGAGTCGTGAGATAATTTTAGCTTGTGTATATGGTATGCCTGCTAATAGTGGTACAAATGGACGTTATGGGAATCGTTTGCCTTATTTTTTAACTCCCAATTATACAAGTGCCTCGTGGGGAATTCCTAATTTTACTTGGGAATATCCAGGTAAAGGTAATGGGCATTCTGTTTCGCCTACTGATTTTGGCTACGATGTTTTTACTAACAAACAAGCTGATTCTCGTTTTCAAAAATCATTTTATTTGGAATATCATACATCATTAAGGGGTGGTTCTAATACATCGACTCCGGCAGCAGATGTTCCTTATTACGCTTATGATAGTGAAGATAATGCTACATATACCTGGACATCAGATATGGCTGATTTTTTTAATTCTAATATATTGCCTAATTATAATCGTGATTCGTGGGGTGGTCGTCGAGCTGTCGCAGGAGAGCATAAGATGGGGGCAGGTGATATGGCGTTTGCTTATTTGGAAAATACAAAGGAAACAGCTATTGATATTAAAGAAGCGTTAGCACAACCTTTTGTATTATTGGCACGTTGGATTAAAGATGGAAATAAATATTATTATCGTGCTCCAATAAAGTCGGATGGCAGTTCGTATGCTTATAATAATGCAACATATGTAGGGTTGGATAAAGTTTCGGGAACAGGAGGGCCGACTACTGCTAAATACACTGATCCTAATAGAAATTCTTATGATTCATACTATTCATCGCGCGACATTCCTTTGTTCCGGTTAGCTGAAACATTCTTAATACGTGCAGAGGCTTATGGACGTAAAGGTAATTTCTCGGCTGCTGTCTTGGATATCAATAAAGTACGTGCACGTGCTGCATTTAAAGCTGGTGAAACTCGAAATGAAGTGTTGGCTCGTTTGTATCCGGGTAGTGAGAATTTGGCTAAAACAGAGAGAGAATGGCCTTATATTGTAAATACAGATATGACTTCTTCCATGTTGGTTGATGAAAGTTATTGGACAGGTGGGGTAAATGCTGATGCTGAGAATTATCCTGTTACTGCTACCTCTATATTAGATCGTTTTGTCAATTTTATATTGAATGAAGTTGCACGTGAAGCGAATACAGAATTTATTTATTATGAATGGTTGCATCATTCTGGTTGGCAGGCTGATCGTATAATGTATCATGATCAGGTAGGTTCACCATTAACTGGGCTTTGGGATAGTGCTGATAATTTGGTGAATGGGACAGGACCTACAGGTAATGGTTTGGGAGCATTTAAACCTGCTTATACATTAAAACCATTTAGACAGTCATTGCTTGATTTATTGACTGACGAAAATGGGGCTTTACTGGATGCCTCTGCTAAAAAAGCTTATCAAAATTATGGTTATTAATTAGTTGAATCTAACCATAGCAAAATTGCCTGTCATTACTATTAATGATGGGCAATTTTTAAAACATTTACAATGATTTCGTGAATCTTTTTAAGATCATAAGATTTGGGAAGTGATTGTAGATGTTTTGTTTTGAGATAACGTATTAAATGTGTGAAGGTACTGATTATACAAAAATACATGTATAATGGATAAAATTCTATTGGATACCATGCGATTGATTCTTATCTTTGTGTGGTAAATAGTATATTGGAAAAATGATAAAAATAATAATTTTTTTACTGTTATATGTGCCCCTAGAGAGCATAGCAGCTGATGATGAAGAGGTAAAAGTGAGTATTGCCCAATATAGGGGAGGAAGAGATGCTGCAATCAGTTATACTTTTGATGATGGTTTGTTGGAACAATATACATTGGTTTTTCCGGAATTGGAGAAAAGGAATATAAAGGCTACATTCGCTGTGAATGGAGGTTGGATGGGGTGTATTAGTGCAAAGAAAGTATGTATGTCTTGGGAACAAGCAAGGGAAATGGCACAAGCAGGACATGAGATAACAAATCATGGGTGGATGCATAAGAATCTGACGAAATTGGTAGGGGAAGAAAGGCGTTTTGAAATACAACATAATGATACGGTTATTTTTGAGCAAACAGGTATATTTCCGCGTACTTATTTTTATCCGGGAAACCGGAAAAATGAGGAGGCCATAGCTTGTGCATCGGTTGACAGAGTAGGTACTCGTATCCGACAAATAGATATAGGTTCACGCCGTAATGCCCGGTGGCTAACGCAGTGGACGGATAGTTTGATAGCAAACAGATTGTGGGGTGTCGGTATGACACATGGTATAGTAACGGGATATGATGCTTTTCCTGATCCTCAAGTGTTTTGGAATCACTTGGATGAAGTGAACTGCCGAAGAGACAGATTGTGGGTTACGACATTTCGTGAGGTAGCGGCGTACATGGCTGAACGGGAGAATTTGGTACTGGATATAAAGAGGACATCAGGAAAAATTACAGTGACTTTTCATTTTACAATGGACAAGGAATTGTTTGACATGCCGTTGACTTTGCTTTTGGAAGATTTGCCCGATCAGTGTGCTGTTACTGTTCTGCAGGATGGTAGAAATTTGCCTGTGAACTTGTGTCGTAGAGGAATGGTTGTGGACTTCAGTCCGTGGGGAGGACCAGTAGAGATCTCTTATGCTTCTTCAATAACTAAAATCAGATAAAGTGAACAATTAACCATATAAATGGATAAAATTCTATTTGATATAACTTCTCTCGTGCATAAATTTGTCGTATCAGATAAAAAATGACATGCTATGAGAAAGACATTTTTAGCTATTACATTATTTTTAGCTTTTAGTAAAGCCGCATTGGCTCAGTTTGGAAACTGCACTGCATCGGAAATGCGGACTTATGTAGATAGTGCGACCGGCAATACTATCACTATGTTGACCGACACGATGAAGAATGACCGTTTTCTTTATCAGACTGATCCCATGTGGACGGCTGATGGCAAATACTTATTGTTCAGGTCTTCCAGCCGTGGAAATGACAAAGAGGTGGAAAGTACGCTTCCTAACGGAGAAAAACGTAAATGGACTCCTACACAGATTTACTTTATTGAAATGGCCACCGGTAAGATTATTCAAGCTACGGAAGGACCGAACTTGGGCAGTGCTTTTTTGGCTAATAAAACGAATCGTATGTTTGTCAGCCGGAAAGAAAAAGAAAACTGGAACATGTATGTAATGGACTTGGATAGATTCTTTGCCGATGTAAAACAAGGAAAAGTAGGTAAACCATCCGCTTATGAAACTTTCATAGGCACTTTTCCCACAGAGATGGGACGTCCGGGAGGATATGCTGTGGATTGTAATGATGATTATGCCTACATAACTGTTGAGCGTGAGGGTACGGAAGAGGAAAAGGAACGTATGATGAAAAACGCTTTCCTGCCTGAAAGTAACCAGCCGGTAAAGATAAAGCCAACTCTTTGCGGAATTCGTAAAATGAATCTCAGTACAGGAGAAGTAACTAAGGTTATTGATACGGAGTTTAAAACAGGACATATACAAGCCAGCCGTTTTACTCCGGGTGAAATTGTTTTTTGTAACGAAACCGGTGGCGATGCCCATCAGCGTATGTGGTTTTGCACGGCAGACGGAACAGTCTTTAAACCTTTATATAAAGAAACTCCGCTAGATTGGGTGACTCATGAAACTTTTGCAACCAAAGATTTTGTATATTTCAATATCTTAGGATTTCAGCCGCGCCTTCGCAAACAGGCGAGTGGTATTGTGCGTATCAATTTGCGTACGGATGATGTAGAGTTGATAGGGCAGGTGGAATTAGAAAAAGACCGCCAAGCGATTGACGGCCAATTGGTAGGAAGAGGTTTCTGGCATTGTAATGCCAGCCGTGATAATAAATGGGCTGCCGGAGATACTTTTGGAGGAAATGTATGGTTGGTTAATGTACAGACCGGGGAGCGTCATTGGTTGGCGTCGGATACCAAGATGAAACCGGATCATGCACATCCCAGCTTTAGTCCGGATGGTACGAAAGTTCTTTTCCAATCCGGACATTTTACAAATGGAAAAAGATTGAATTTAATGATGGTGGATATTTCATCCTTTAAATAAAGTAAGGTTGGATATGAAAAATACACGTAAGATATTATTTTCCGCAGCTTTGTTGTCTTCAGGGCTTACGATGGCCCGGACTACAACGGCAGAGAAATCGCCCAATGTTATTTATATTATGGCGGATGATTTGGGAATAGGTGATTTGGGATGCTATGGTCAGCGTCAGATTAAGACACCGAATATTGATGGGATAGCTCAGAACGGGATGAAGTTTATGCAGCATTATTCCGGTTCTACGGTCAGTGCTCCGTCCCGTTGTGCTCTGATTACAGGAAAGCATATGGGACATGCCGCAATCAGAGGAAATGCAAAAGTGGCAGGTTCGGATGGATTGTTATATGAAACTCCGCTTCCTGCCGGTGAAGTTACCGTAGCCGATATTTTTAAAACAAAGAATTATGTTACCGGATGTGTAGGCAAATGGGGAATGGGAGGACCGGGTACGGAAGGTATGCCCGGCAAACATGGCTTTGATTATTTCTACGGTTATCTGGGGCAACGTTTTGCTCATAGTTATTACCCTGAGTTCTTGCATGAGAATGAACAGAAGATTATGCTGGATGGGAAATATTATTCGCATGACTTGATGTTGGAAAAGGCTTTGAATTTTATTGATGAAAATGCGCAGAAACCTTTCTTCCTTTATTTTTCACCGACCATACCCCATGCGGATCTTGATATAATGGGGGAAGCGATGACGGAATATGAGGGGGAATTTTGTGAAACTCCTTTTGGAGGAAGCAGAGACGGTTATAAATCGCAGCAAAATCCGCGTGCGGCGTATGCGGCGATGGTTACTTATTTGGATAAAAGTGTGGGTTTGATTATTAAAGAGTTGAAAGAGAAAGGTTTGTATGATCATACGATCATTGTTTTTACTTCCGATAATGGAGTCCATTCGGAGGGAGGCCACGATCCATCTTATTTTGACAGTAATGGTCCGTTCAGAGGCCAGAAAAGAGATTTATATGAAGGAGGTATCCGTACTCCGTTCGTCATTCAATGGCCGGGAGTTATTCCACAAGGAGTAGTTACCAATCATATTTCTGCATTTTGGGATTTTTTGCCCGCGGTCGGCTCGGCTACAAAAACCTCTTTTCGTATTTTACCAATACGCTGGTCACCTACCTGCCCTCGCTCGACGAAACTTCGCGCCGCAGGCGTGCCGAGCGTCCCGAAAAACCGCAGGCCGCCACGGTGGATAACTACTACCTGGTCAAAGTCGACGTCAAAGAGGCGAACAACGTGGCCGGTATTTTCCTGCCCGGGCTCGAACTGGCCGAAGGGACGAAGCTTTCGTTCCTGTTCAATCCGCAGAGCGATATTTTCTCGCTCACCTGTACGTCCGACTACATCGAGCGCGGCAATTTTTTCGTCTCGGACCTCAATGTCAGCAGCCGGAACCAGGGCGACTCCATTTCGCTGTACCTGCGCTCGGACGATATTTTCGTCGGCGGGGTCTATATGCCGGATTTCTCGGTGCAGGGCGGTGTGAAGGAGAACCAAATCCGCCTGGCGACCCGTTTCAACAACAAAGAGAACGGTGCCTATGCACTGATCAGTACCGTATCGACTCTCCAAAGCGATCCGCTCAGCGGCATTCCGCAGCTCAGGATACATTTCTATCCTTCTACGTTCGGTACGGATAAACAGATATGGGCGCTCGGCGCAAAGGAGATACTTTACGATTCGACCCGTATGGTGGTCGACAGTTTCATGATGGTCAGCGGCAAGCAGCGGTTGGTGATCGACGGCGTCGCGTCGCACAGCATGGCCGACACGTTGCACCTGAGGATGGATAACTTCGACCTGACGCCGCTTTCGCAGATTACCGACCGGCAGGGCTACCGCATCAGCGGGTTTACCAGCGGTTCGGCCGATATGGCTGCAGCGCTGGGCCGCGGCGTGCTCT
>ERZ791577.1665-NODE-1665-length-11608-cov-21.306674_pt1 | contig 11608 bp, 8 predicted proteins | sample MGYA00509969_ERZ791577 | MGnify/ENA primary metagenome ERZ791577 (study PRJEB30046, sample SAMN00791917) | human gut metagenome | study: EMG produced TPA metagenomics assembly of the A metagenome-wide association study of gut microbiota in type 2... | reverse complement strand
TTTGCCGGAAGCGTTTTAAAAACACTGCTTCGCGCCCCCACGACGGTGCCGTCGCCAATCGTGACGCCAGGGGCAACAAAAACATCGGTTGCCAGCCAGCATTTCTCGCCAATCACAATAGGCGTGGCGTTAATGGTGAAATGTTGACTTGCATGGTCGTGGCTCCCGGTGCATAAATAACTTTTTTGCGATATCACCGAATGTGCGCCAATGGTTATTTCACCGAGGGTATATAAATTGACGTCATCGCCGACCCACGCGTAATCACCTAAGGTTAATTTCCACGGATAGGTAATTTTTACTGACGGACGAATAACTACGTTTTTTCCTATTTTTGCGCCGAATAAACGTAATAAAAATGCCCGCCAGCGATACAATACTTGTGGCGACCAGGCAAATATTGTTGCCTGTACTGCCCACCATAATTGCACTTTAATAGCGTTGCCGCCCCGGAACCCTTTCGGCACCGAGAAACCGCTTAAATCTTGCATCGTTTTCCCTTATATTCAGCTTTTGTTATATAAGGCTTTCGTCTTTGAGGTAGTACGTTGGCGTAAATGCCAGGATAATTCTGCCCAGAAGCCAGGCACATGTAATATTTGCCGTTGGACTTTTTTGGCGTCAGCACACAATTCCATATTATTGGTGGTAGATACCCCACCCATGGAAAATTCAGACACCAGGCCATTGAGTTTTTTAAATGCATAACCTGCTTTATACATTTTAGCTGCCAGCGCGTAATCAGAAGAAACTTTATATTCCAGGTCATAACGCCATTTTTTCAAGCCGGATACCGGGAAAAATATCGCCTGATGACTGGCGGGCAGGCTGTGATAAATATACCAACCCGGTTTAGCACTACGCTTAATTTTATGCCCGTCGCCAAAATCCAGCAGCGCATCGCCGGTGATCATCACGTTATCTTTTTGCATTTTTAACTTACGGACAAAATTTGCGGCATCCTGATGAAAAATATCGCCCGAGTTGAGAAACAACGCGAACTTGCCTTGTGCCATCGCAATGCCTTTGTTCATGGCGTCGTACAATCCCTTGTCCGGTTCGCTCACGATGCGGGTGATGCGGTCGCGGTAACGGTCGATAATGGAGAGCGTGCCGTCTTTGGACGCACCGTCCACAAGGATGTATTCTACGTGGTGGTAGGTTTGCGAGATAACGCTTTGAATCGTGTCCTCCAGTACCGCTTCGGCATTGTAGGTCACGGTGATGATGCTGAATTTCGGGGTGGGGTGGTTATGCATTTCTTCCGGTCACTTTGTTGTAAAGGTCAATGTATTTCTTGGCGACGACGTTCTCCGAATAGTGGGAGATGGCTTTCCGGCAGGCTTGTTCCGAGAGGCTGGGGTAGTCGGGTTCGGTCAGCGTCCAGTAGATGCCGTTGGCAAAGTCTTCCGAGGATTTGTATTGTGCCACGTAGCCGTTGTGCAGATGGTCTATCATCTCAGGGATGCCGCCCACGTTGAATCCGACGCAGGGAATGCCGCATGCCATGGCTTCCATGATAGTGTTCGGCAGGTTCTCTTCCAGCGAGGGGGTCACGAAGATGTCCACGGCATTGTAGATGTTCACCAGTTGGTGTTCGTTGCTGACGAAGTTCAGCGGGTAGACTTTGAATGGAAGCAGGTTTTCCAGTTGTTGCGATTGGTTGCCGAAGACGACGACACCCAACTGTTCCCGGAGTTCGGGATGCTTGTCGGCCAGCAGTCGGCACGATTCTATCAAGTAGTCAATGCCTTTCCGTTTGTCCGTAATCTTCACCGAGCCGAACAACATGAGCTTTTTGTCTTGCGGCAGTAGGCAACGGCTGCGGGCTTCCTGTCGGTTGCGGGGCTTGAAGAGGTTGGTGTTGATGGGGTTGGGGATGCACGTCACGGCATGTCCGCAGAAGAGGGCGCTTGTCCGGGCACGTTCTTCCAGCCAGCGGCTGCAGGTGACGAAGTTGATGTGACGGTTGCGATACAATGCCTGCTTTTTGTGGAAGATGCGGTAGGAAAGGTCACGTTTGCCTCTGCCTCCGTGGATGAAGGGGCAGTTGTGGCATTCCTGCTGGTAGTGGGTGCACTCGCGGGCATGGTGACAGATGCCAGTGCAGGGCCACATGTCGTGCATGGTCCAGACGACGGGCTTGCCCGAGGCGAGAATCTTCTCGATGTTCTTCAGCGAGAGCATCCCTTGGTTTATCCAGTGCAGATGGATGACGTCTGCTTGCTGGAATTCGGGCAGTGAGGTGATGTCTGTCCCCGTGTTGGCAATGTCTACGGCAAAGATGTTCTTCTTGTTGAAGCGGTTGGCGCTCCAGATGACAATGCGCTCCCAGACGAACTTCCACACCATGCGCCAGTTATGGTCTAGTGACACAACGGAGATTTGGTCGGTCTGCTTGTCGCGCACCAGCAGCTTGGCTTTGATGCCGTGGTTCTTGAGTGATTCCATCAGACGGCTGGCGGCGATGGCTGCGCCGCCGATGCGTTCGGATGTATTGATAAGTAGTACTCTCATGACTGTTGTTCGTTTCTTCTTTTTTGAATGTTTTTTCTTGTTACAGATGCCGGTCTTGTTTCGTCCATTTCCGGATACGCTTTTGCAGCGTTTGCCATATGATGGTGAAGTTGCCGTACCGTAGGTTCAACGCCAGTTCCTCGAACGACCGTGCAATCTTTATCCAGGGATGCCGCCATGCCATGATGCGGTAAACGCTATCCTTGTAGGCTGTGTTCTCGATGACGTGGCGAGGGTGCTTCAGTGGAAACTCCACTTCGTGGCGTTTCATGGTGAAGATGCGGCGGTAACCGCGCGGCATGGTGTGCACGGAGCCGGCAAAGTGGGTGGAGTCGGCAGTGGCTCCCAGATTGTTTATCATGTTGCGGGTGGGCACGATGCTCAGACCCGAATTGAACAACATGGAAGCGTGGAAGATGGTTTCGTAATAGGCTTTCCCGTGTTCGCGGTGGCGTTGGCACATGTAGATGAAGTCTTTGCGGTAGCGCCGTGTGTGGATGAGGTTCTTCAGTTGCCGCATGTTCTCCTTGTCGTCCAGGAAGGTGTAGAATTCATCCCATTGGTCCGTCACCCGCCGCCAGCTCGCCCATCCCCAGATGGAGAAGGTGGTGGCGAAGAAGTAGTCGGAAGTGATGTCCGGTGTAATCTCCTCGTTGTTGAATCCGGCAATCATGCTGATGCGTGTGTCGTGCTCATACTTGTCGAGCAGTTCCTTGCAGAAGCCGAAGAAAGAGACGGCAGGCACGTCGTCATCCTCAAGCACGATACATTTGTCCGACAAGGAGAATGCCCACTTCTGTGCCATGTATTCCGATGGGTCGCAGCCGTAGTTCTTCTCTTGGTAGTTGTGGTGTACTTCGCATTCCCAGTCGATGTCTGCCACTACTTTGCGACAAGCTTCTATGCCCGGCATGTCACGCTCGCCGCGCGGGCCGTCCTGATAGAGAAACAGTCGTGCGGGGCGTGCTTTCTTCACTTGTTCGAATACTTGCGCCAGCAGTTTGGGGCGGTTGAAGAAAAGAATCAGTACAGATACATCTACAAGGGCTGGTTTCATGGCAATGGTTTTAGTTCCGGGTGAATATAGCAGGCATGGACTATCTGCTTCTCTTTGGGAGGAATGTCCATGTAGTTTTTATATAAATCTTTCAGATAGGCGTCCACATTGCCCGGTGCCGGGAAATCTTTTCCTTCGAAAGTGATGGTGGAGAGCGGAAAGACGGAATCTTTACGGTGCATGATGCCGTATCCGTTATTGATGAGTATATTCGAAAGATAGGTCCCTTTGGGGCGTACCAGGCAGAGCATTGCCCATATCCCTTTGAAAAGCGCATACTTCATGCCGAAGTAGAAGAATTCTGCAAAGGAGCGCAGCGAGTAGTAGTGTTGCGCGTGTAGGATGGAGTAACTGACGGAGATGCCTTTGCACAGCTTCTTTGCCCATGGGCGGGGCACGGTGGGGTAGTCGATGAAAGGGAATATATCTACGTATAGTCCTTTCTGATACTCTACGCTGAAGGTATCTCCTGCTTCAATATAGATTGAGTTTAAATCCCTTATCTTGACGATGGGCTCTTTGCTGGTAGGGTCACTTTCCGGGGTTTGCAGGAACAGTGTGTCGGGTAGTTCGGAGGGGGCTACCTTCATGAATGCTTGCATGTCTTCCAGTGTCATGCCGATGTCTATGTCATCATCCCAGGGGATGAATCCTCCATGACGCATGGCTCCCAACAGTGTGCCTCCGTCAAGCCAGTAGCTTAACTTGTGTTTCCGGCAGATGCGGTCCACCTCTTTCAGTATGGAAAGTTGCTTCAGTTGGCAGGCGCGTAGGTTGTCGGCAACGTAGTCCGATAGGTATTGGTTCTTCATACTTCTTCTCTTTTTACGTCGATGACTTGTCCGGTGAATTCGGAAAGCAGTGACTGTATGGTGGTAATGGCTACTTGCTCGGAGGTCAGCAAGGTGTTATCCGGTTCGATGCCGAAGTTATGGACACGCATCGGTGTCTTGGTACGTTCCGGATTGATGCAGTTCACGCTGATGCCGAACGGTTCCCATTCTTGTGCTATGGCTTGCACAAAGTTCACGATGGCGGCTTTGGTCGATGAATAGATGCTGTAAAAGGCACGCCCCCGAGTGTAGGAACTGGAAGTGAAGAATACGAGTTTACCTTTGCTCTCCTTCAGATAGGGGAAGGCTTCAAGTGCCACGTTGACAGTACCCATATAGTTGGTGTTCACAGCGTTGCAGATGGTCTGATAGTCGCAACTCATCAGAGGTTCTTTATTCAGCAGTCCGGCAGTATTGATAATGTAGTCTATCCGTCCACATTGGCGGTACACTTCCTGCAAGGCTTTGCTCACCTGCTCTTTGTTGCCTACATCCGTTCCGTTCATGCTGCGCGAATAGCAGAATACGTTGGCTCCTTTCTCTTTGAGTAGCTGAGCCACGTCTGCGCCGATGCCGTAACTACCGCCGAATACGACTGCAACCCGGTTCTTCAGGTTGTTTTCCTGGTCGATGGGCAAGGTGTTCAGTTCACTTTTGCGCAGCTGGAAGAATTTGTCCAGCAGATAGGTGTCTTCCTTATAGGTCAGCTTCATGTTGCTTTCTTCGCCGTTCACTACATAAACCGGTACTTCCGGAAGGTATTTCACTACTACGCCGCAGTCGTCGGTCACTTTAAAGGCCGGGTCTTGCAAGGCAATGTCATAGGCATGCTTGATGGTTTCCAGATGGAATGCTTGCGGAGTCTGTCCTCGCATCAGTTTGCTGCGGTCTGGGATTTCCTGAATGAATCTGTCATTGACTTGTATAATGGTATCCGTGGCGGGCATTGCCACATCAATAGCTTTGTAGGTTTCCAATGCGGCAATAACGTCATTCAGAATCCGCTGGCTCACTAACGGACGTACGGCATCGTGGAATATCAGATTGACGTCAGTGTCTTCGTAGGCTTTGATGGCGGATAGGCTGGAATGATACCGTTCTTGTCCGCCTTTCAATATCTTCTTGACCTTCTTCCATCCGTTCTTGATGATGATAGATTCGAAATCGGAGATATAGAAAGGATTGGATACGATAGCTATCTCGTGAATATGTGGATTGCTTTCGAAAGTATCGATGGTGTGCTCCACGACCATTTTTCCCGCTACCTTGAAGAATTGCTTGGGAGTGGACAATCCCAGACGGCTACCGACTCCTCCTGCCAATATGACTGCTACATTCTTTTTCATTGTATCAATAGAAATGTGATGCTGCAAAAATACGAATTAATTGCTTCTTTGCAGCATTCCGGTTGGGATAAAGTGGCATATCTGTTGGGATAACTCTCTTTTTATTCTCTTCTTGTCTGCTCTATGGCTTCCACTAATCTGTCTGATGTGCCGCTTACTATTTTTCGGCAGAACATCTTTCCAGACTGCCGCAATACCGGCAGGTCCTCGAGTGTCATCACGCGGATGGATGCGCCGTAGTCTATGTAGTGCAAGGGGGTGAGACGGGTAAGTCCGGGGTATTCTCCCTCTAAAAGAAGCCCTTTTGAGGCAAAAGGGGAGTTGAATACGATGGTCTGTATGCACAGTTCGCTGGGTACAAAGCTGGTTCTGAAATACTTCACCAGCTTCTCCTCCGTGCACAACTTTTCATATACATATCGTGCGCAGGGCAACGTGATGGCCCAATAGTCGGAACCGAAATAGACATCTGCCTGCTTGCCTTCCAAGGGTGCAAAAGGGGCTTTCCGGATGGGGAGTATCTGTACCAGCTTGCGCGATGCTACGATGAGTTTGTTCTTCCACCATATACTCTTCCAAGGCAGGTCACGGAAAGGGTGGTAATGGGTTATCTTGTGCAACTGCTGTTTCACGGTGCAGTGTGTCAGGTTGAAACCGCCGATGAATTCAGTGTCTTGATGCTCCTCGAAATAGTGGTGGATGGCGTTGTTGTTCCATAACGGATAGTCTTGCCCGCTCAGGCATACTACGCGGGTATAGGGGATACCGCTGTGCAATACGGCGGCAAGCAATTCTTTCTGATATTCCACTTGTTCCCATCCTCCCCAGCTTATCCGGTGGCGGGGCACGAAAGTGACCTTGTCTCCCAAGGCTTCTTCAAAAGGGTGTATATCGGCATTGAGGTCGATGTGCACGTAGAAGTCTGCCCGGTCATCCAGTGCGGCAACCAGGCGTGCCAAGTGTGGGGCATCCTTGTAGGCGGATATGATGTAGGCTATGCGGCTCATGCTCTTTTTTTCTTTAAGAGGAATTCAATGCTTTCCCGGAAGATGGTAGATTGTAGTTTCCACAAAACCAGTGCATAAAGCCCAGCTACCATAATGATTTTGGCTGCCATATTTAAGTATAGGTTTTCTATGGGCTGAGTAGCATAGTGAGTTGACACTACGAGTACAATGGATAGGGAGAGATAAGGAGAGATGTCTTTCAGCATATCGCGCAGTCTTAATCCTATCTCCCTCTTGACAAAACGGAACCATACAAACAGCCAGCCGATATTGATAATGACGAAAATACGCAGCATCCATTCCAACCCGTATGGGTATATGGCACATACAGCTACTATTTGCAGCAGGCTCAAGCTGATGGTGCTCCACATATAGATAGAAGAATGTCCCCGGCTGATGAGCAGGTTGGAGAACAGATTGATGACGGGAATAAATGCTCCCCAAATACATAACAGTTGCAAGATATCGGCACTGGGCAGCCACTTCTCCGTGATAGTGATTATAATCAGTTCTTTCGATACCAAGCTCAATCCCAGCATGGCGGGGAAAGAGATAAAGGCGGTGAAGCGCAGCAGCTTTCTGAATACGGCAAGTTGTCGTGCCTTGTCGTCGGCAACCCGGGTAAAGACGGGTTGTGCAATGCCGTTTATCATGCCCGTAATCGTGGTATGTCCCATGCCGTTCCACTTGTTTGCCTGCGTAAAGTTACCCACTTCCCGTTCCGAATAGAACTTACCCAACAAGACGGAAAACAAATTGTTATTGATTATGGTGAAGATATTCGTAATGATTATCTTACTGCTGAACCCTATCATCTCCTTAATGGGTGTGAAGTCGAACCGGAAGCGGGGTCTCCAATGCGAGAAGTAGAAGTTAAGAATCGTCATTACGGTGATGAAAGAGATGCTTTGCAATGCAATCCCCCAATAGGCGAATCCGTTTGCCGCCAATGTGATGCCCACAATACCGGAGACTATCAGACTTGAAATAGAAATGACGGTAGTGTCCTTGATTCTGAGGTTCTTGAATAGATATGCCCTCGGTGCAATGCTCATGCTGGAAATGACGAATCCCAAGAAGGAGAGACGGGACAGCGGTATCAGCTCGGGCGTATCGTAGAAGTCGGCAATCAGCGGTGCGGCAAAGAAGAGTAATATATATATAGTAGTGCTGCACATCAGGCTGAACCAGAACACGGCGTTGTAATCCTTGTGCAAAGTCTCCTTCCGGTTGGTCAGTGCCGAAATGAACCCACCCTCCTGCAAGGCGGCGGCAATGGCGGAGAAGATGGTAAGCATCCCTACCATACCATAATCCGAAGCATCCAGCAGACGGGCAAGGACTATTCCGAATCCCAGATTTAACAACTGCTGTATGCCGTTGCTGAATCCTCCCCAGAAGAGGCCTTTGGCTGTTTTTTCTTTGAGTGATGTATCGGACATAGTTTATTGGTTGATAAGGCAACGAGTTAACAAGGCCACGAGGCTTTTCCTTCCTCCTTGTAGCCTTGTTAACTCGTTACCTTGTTACTGTTTTATTTCACCTCGCTGCCCGGCTTCACCTCTTTCAGCAGTGAAGTCACCGCCAGCGAGCCGTCATAATTCTCGGCAGAGAGAATCATTCCCTCACTTACCAGCCCGTTCTTGAATTGGCGTGGAGCGAGGTTGGCGATGAACAGCACTTGCTTGCCTACCAGTTCTTCCGGTTTGTAGTGCTGGGCAATGCCGCTGACGATGGTGCGGTTTTCCAGCCCGTCGGCAATCTTGAACTTCAGCAGCTTCTTCATCTTGGGCACTGCTTCGCATTCAAGCACTGTACCTACGCGGATATCCAGCTTTTCGAAGTCTTCGAAGGCGATGGTCGGCTTGATGGGGCTTGCCTTGTAGGTGGCGGCTTCGTTTGCCTTCTTGGTGGCAAGTAGCTTGTCTACTTGTGCCTGGATGACGTCGTCTTCTATCTTTTCGAACAGCAGTTCGGGGGTGCCCAGCTGATGTCCGGCAGGCAGCAGGTCGGTGTGTCCCAGCTCTGCCCAGTCAAAGCTGTCCATGTTCAGCATCTTGCGAAGCTTCTCGCTGCTGAAGGGCAGGAACGGTTCGAAGGCGATGGCAAGGTTGGCAACCAGCTGCAAGGAGATATGGAGGATGGTGGCTACGCGCTCCATGTCCGTCTTGGCAAGCTTCCACGGCTCGGTGTCGGCAAGGTATTTGTTTCCGATGCGGGCAAGGTTCATCGCTTCCTTCTGTGCGTCGCGGAATTTGAATACGTCCAGCAACTTCTCCACTTCTGCCTTGACGTCGGCAAATTCTTTCAGCGTCTCGCGGTCGTAGTCGTTCAGTTCGCCTGCGGCGGGCACTACGCTGTCGAAGTACTTCTTGGTGAGTTGCAGGGCGCGGTTCACGAAGTTGCCATAAACGGCAACCAGCTCGTTGTTATTACGTGCCTGGAAGTCCTTCCAGGTGAAGTCGTTGTCTTTTGTCTCCGGTGCGTTGGCGGTCAGCACGTAGCGCAGCACATCCTGCTTGCCGGGGAAGTCAACGAGATACTCGTGCAGCCATACCGCCCAGTTGCGTGAAGTGGAAATCTTGTCGCCCTCCAGGTTCAGGAACTCGTTGCTCGGCACGTTGTCCGGCAGGATGTAGCTACCCTCTGCCTTCAGCATGGCGGGGAACACGATGCAGTGGAACACGATATTGTCTTTTCCGATGAAGTGTACCAGACGCGTTTCGGGGTCTTTCCACCATTTCTCCCATGTGTCGGGCAGCAACTCTTTGGTGTTGCTGATGTAGCCGATAGGGGCGTCGAACCATACATAGAGCACTTTGCCCTCGGCACCCTCTACGGGAACGGGAATACCCCAATCCAGGTCGCGGCTCACGGCACGCGGCTGCAAGCCCATGTCGAGCCAGCTCTTGCATTGGCCATAAACATTGGGACGCCACTCCTTATGGTCTTCCAGAATCCATTGGCGAAGCCATTCCTCGTGTTTGTCCAGCGGCAGATACCAGTGCTTCGTCTCACGCATCACGGGCTGGCTGCCGCTGATGGCACTCTTCGGATTAATCAGGTCCGTGGGGCTGAGGCTGGTGCCGCACTTCTCGCATTGGTCGCCGTAAGCGCCTTCGGCATGGCAGTGGGGGCACTCGCCGGTGATGTAGCGGTCGGCAAGGAAGGTCTTGGCTTCTTCGTCGTAATACTGCATGCTGGTCTTTTCGATGAATTCTCCCTTATCGTACAGCTTGCGGAAGAAGTCGGAAGCCGTGTCGTGATGCGTCTTTGAGGTAGTACGGCTGTACACGTCGAAGGAGACGCCGAACTCTTCGAAAGACTTCTTTATAAGCGTATGATAGCGGTCCACCACGTCTTGCGGGGTGATGCCTTCCTTCTTGGCGCGGATGGTGATGGGCACTCCGTGTTCGTCGGAGCCGCCGATGAAGATTACATCTTCCTTTTTCAGTCGCAGGTAGCGGACGTAGATGTCGGCAGGAACATAAACGCCTGCCAGGTGTCCGATATGAACCGGGCCGTTGGCATACGGCAATGCCGAGGTCACGGTGGTACGTTTGAATTTCTTTTCCATTGTGTTATTATGTATCTCTTTTGTTATGAACGCTTTTAGTGGCACAAAGATAGCTGTTTTCTGCAAAATATGAGTATTCTTCCAGATTCTTTCCAGATTTAGGCTTCATCTTTGCCATACAAAATGAACAAACTTGGTATTGATAATGTAAAAAAACGAAATGACTATGAAACTGGAAAAGTACTTCTTATTATTGGCGTTAGGCGTGTTTGCCTTTGCCTTGCAAAGCTGTGATGATGACGACAACGACGGAATCTCCGTGCCCGCGGAACTGAGTAATGCGTTGGCCAAGGAGCATCCCAATGCCCAGCGTATAGAATGGGAAACAAAAGGTGCATATTATGTGGCTGATTTCCATGAGGACAATTTCGAAAAGGAGGCCTGGTTCACCAAAGACGGTGTATGGCAGATGACCGAAACCGACCTCCGTTATGCAGACCTTCCCGCTCCGGTGAGAAGCTCTTACGAGAGTAGTACCTATTATAATGTATGGAAGGTGGAAGATGTAGACAAGCTGGAACGTAAGGAAATGGCTGTTGTCTACATCATCGAAGTGGAGAAAGGTAATCAGGAAATGGACCTCTATTATTCGGAGGACGGCATTCTGGTGAAGGAAGTGGCCGATGCGCACAACGGCGGTTCTCCCGAAGATTATCTCCCTTCTGATATTTCCGCTGCCATCAAAGATTTTATAGCAGAGAAATATCCCAATGCCCGCATTGTGGATATTGAAAAAGAAAAGAACGGTATGACGGAAGTCGAAATCGTGCACGGAAGTATCAGCAAGGATGTGATGTTCACCGCTGAGGGTGCATGGGCCTATACTATCTGGGATATCAGTAAGAGACATCTGGAGGATGTAGTGAAGAACGCCGTTACGGCTGCCCATCCCGGTTATGTCATTGATGATGCCGACTTTATTGAGACTCCCGATGGCAGTTACTTTTTGGTAGAGATGGAGCAAGGGGAAAGGGAAATCTACGTAAAGGTGACAGCGGAAGGTGAAATACTGCCATAATCTTATACTGAATACTTCCCTTTAAATCAGCGTATTGTATTTACCGCTTGTTTACCTTCTAATGTAAAGCCGTTTACCATAGGGTGTAACGGCCGTTACTCCATATTGTAACGGTCGTTACACCATAGTGTAAAGCCTTTTACCTCGTAGTGTAAATGAAGTTACCGTTTGGGGTAACCGGAGTTATCATGTGAGGTGTGTCTTTTCCTGATTTAGCTAGACGCTTTTTCTTTTTATAACCGATATCAGTAGA
>ERZ791577.1659-NODE-1659-length-11631-cov-4.738511_pt1 | contig 11631 bp, 10 predicted proteins | sample MGYA00509969_ERZ791577 | MGnify/ENA primary metagenome ERZ791577 (study PRJEB30046, sample SAMN00791917) | human gut metagenome | study: EMG produced TPA metagenomics assembly of the A metagenome-wide association study of gut microbiota in type 2... | reverse complement strand
CTCGCCGATGAGGATGGTATCGTTCTCCTGCACGCCCTTCTGCACCAGAGCGTCCAGAATGCCGCTCTCGCCCAGCTGGCGCTGGAAATACTGCAGGCTCTCGTAGTCGTCCACGTTGCTGCCGGCCAGGATATACTCCAGCCAGGGTGCATCCACGCTCCAGACATGAGCCTCCATCCGCTTGATGGTGAACTCGCGGCCACCGGCCTTTGCCTCGGGCTTCTTGTACTCGGGGGCAAACACGGGGACGGCGGGAATGTCCTTCAGGCGGTTGTAGACCAGACCCGGAAGCTCCCTGACGCCCTGCATGGTGGCGGCGGAGATGGGGACGAAAGTCAGGCCCTTCTCCTCCACATACTTGCGGAAGGTGTCGATTTGCTCCTCGGTGGCAAGGTCACACTTGTTGCCCACCACGATCTGGGGACGCTCGGCCAGAGCCGGGCTGAACTTTGCCAGCTCCTCGTTGATCTGCTCGAAGTCCTCGATGGGGTCGCGGCACTCGCTGCCGGAGACGTCCACGACGTGCAGCAGCAGACGGCAGCGCTCCACATGGCGGAGGAAGTCGTGGCCCAGGCCGACGCCCTCGCTGGCGCCCTCGATGAGGCCGGGGATGTCGGCGCAGACGAAGCTTGCGCCCTCACCCACCGACACGACGCCCAGCGTCGGCACCAGCGTGGTAAAGTGGTAGTTTGCAATTTTCGGCTTTGCGGCGCTGATGGTAGAGATGAGGGTGGACTTGCCCACGTTGGGGAAGCCGATGAGGCCCACATCCGCGATGAGCTTCAGCTCGAGGGTCACCTGAATGTCCTCGCCGGGCATGCCGGGCTTTGCAAACTTGGGGATCTGGCGGGTAGGGGTAGCAAAGTGTGCATTGCCGTAGCCGCCGCGTCCTCCCTTGGCGATGGTGACGGGGGTGTGGTCGGACAGGTCAGCGATGACAAGGCCGCTCTCGGCGTCCTTGATGACCGTACCCAGAGGCACCTTGATGACGAGATTCTCGGCATTCTTGCCGTGGCAGAGGCTTGCGCCGCCCTTGCCGCCCTCGTCGGCGGTGTACTTGCGCTTATAACGGAAGTCCATCAGAGTGGTGAGGTGGTCGTCCACGACGAAGATGATGTCGCCGCCCCGGCCGCCGTCGCCGCCGTCCGGGCCGCCAGCGGCCACGAACTTCTCACGATGGAAGCTCACTGCGCCGTCGCCGCCCTTACCGGCATGGAGCCAGATGGTGGCGATGTCGATAAAATTGGTTTGTGCTGCCATACAGGCCCTCCTGTTCTCGGAAAAAAATTCTTCTCAGCGCTTATTCTCTGCGCTTTTATTTGAAAATAACCTCTCAGTCCGCGCTTTGGCGCGTCCAGCCCCCCTAGCGAGGGGAGCCTGATCGAGGAAGAAGAAATTCATCAAAAAGAGCCGGGCCACGAGGGTCCGGCTCTCTGTGTTGCAGATTTTAGAAAGAAGTTACTGCTTGACGCTGCACTTCTTGCCGCTCTTGCCCACGCGCTCGAAACGAACGGTGCCATCGACCAGAGCAAACAGGGTATCATCGCTGCCCTTGCCGACATTCTCACCCGGCTGGATGTGAGTGCCGCGCTGACGAACGAGGATGTTGCCGGCCAGAACGAACTGACCATCTGCACGCTTGGTGCCCAGACGCTGAGCCGCAGAATCACGGCCGTTCTTGGTGCTGCCTACGCCCTTTTTATGTGCCATTGTAATATACCTCCTACTTAGCCGTTGATCGCAGTGATCTCAACCTTGGTGAAGGGCTGACGATGGCCCATACGGCGAGCACTGTGCTTCTTTGCGCGATAGGTGATGATGTTCAGCTTCTTGCCCTTGCCATTCTTGATGACCTTGGCAGAAACGGAAGCGCCCTCAACAACAGGAGCACCAACCTTGACCGAACCCTCCTCGCCAATAGCGAGAACCTGATCAAACTTCACTTCGGAGTCGGCCTCAACGTCCAGCTTTTCGATGTAGACGATGTCGCCCTGCTCCACGCGGTACTGCTTACCGCCGGTAACAATGATTGCGTACATTTTGTTCATTCCTTTTCGTTGTACTCGCTGGTCGTAAAGGCAGGCCCTCACAGGGGCCATTTGAGGCGCCCACACCAAGCGGCTAGAATAGTATAGCAAAAAAATGTGCGGATTTCAAGAGGAAAATCCCGCTTTTGCGGAAATATTTTCAGTTTTTCTCTGCCAGTTTCTCTTTGAGCTGCTGCTTCACCCGCTCGTTATAGGCATTCGTGCGCTCGAGGAAGAGCTTGCGGGGGCTGGAAGCCACCAGCTCTTCCCTCTCCACTGTAAATTCCGGCTCTGCCTTGCGCACCTTCGCCAGCAGACTGCGGTTCTCTGCCGTCAGGGCCAGCGTCACCATGAGAGGCTTGGACTTATATTTCCGGGTCAGGAAAATTTCCAGTGCCACACCGCCCACGACGGCCGCAGCCGCCACCAGCTGGGAAGCGCGCAGACCGAGCGACGGCACCAGCAGCAGGCTGTCGGTGCGGAGAGATTCGATCCAGAAGCGGCCTGCGCCGTACCAGACAAGGTAGCGCAGGGCAATGTCGCCGTTGAACTTTCGCTTTTTGATGTACGCCGCCAGCAGAGCCAGACCCACGAAGCACCAGATGCTCTCGTAGAGAAAGGTGGGATGGACGGGCATGGTGGGGTCGATGGTGACGCCCTTCGGCACCGTGACGGTGCTGCCCATCAGGTATTCTTCCGTTGCTTCGCTGAACATGCCCCAGGGCAGGGTGGTGTTGCAGCCGAAAGCCTCCTGATTGAAGAAGTTGCCCCAGCGGCCGCAGCCCTGTCCGATGAGGAAGCCCATGCCGGCCAGGTCGAACATGGGCAGCACCGGCACGCCCCGCCATTTGCAGGCCAGGCCGCCGAACACAAAGGCTCCGATGATGCCGCCGTAGATGGCCAGACCGCCGTCGCGGACGGCCAGCACATCCCAGATGGTATCGTAATTATAGGGTGCCATCGCCACATAATACAGGCGGGCGCTGGCGATGCCCAGCACCACGCCGACGAGGATGACATCCACCATCGAATCGGCGTCGATGCCGAGCTCCGTGCAGCGGCGGAACGCAAAGACCAATGCGAGGCAGAGGCCGAAGGCGATGCAGATGCCATACCAATAAATATCAATGTCGCCGATGCTGAAGGCCACCCGGCTCAGCTCAAAGCTGAGGCCGAGACCCGGGAACTGTACCAGATTCGTCATTCTTCCGTCTCCTCTTCTTCCTCGTCCTCAACGGCAGTGCCGTCCGGCTCGATGTGCATCACGGCCATCCGCTCAGGCCGCAGGATGTGCTGCAATGCCGCGTCGGCGTCCTCTGCCGTCAGGCCCGCCAGCATGGTGATCTGCTGGGCCACAGTCTGACCTGCCAGCGCGAAATCTGCCATCTGGCTGGCCGAATCCTCGACGTTTTCCAGATTTTCGATGAGCTGGCCGTATTTTTCGTTCTTGCAGAGGGTGAAGATCTCCCGGTCCACGCCCTCTTTGCGCACCCGCTCGATCTCGTCCAGCAGAAGCTGCCGGACGGTGTCGGGCTGGTCGCTCTCGCCGGTGAAGAGGATGCAGCAGCATCCGTCCACCCGCAGCACCTCACCGCCGAAGCCCGGGTTGGTCAGGCTCTCGTCGTAGAGGCGGCGGTAGAGCGGCGACATCCCGCCGCAGATACAGCAGAGGATGAGCTCGTACAGCATCTCGCTGCGCAGGTCGCCGAAAGGCAGCGGCTCTTCTTTGAAGCCCAGACCGAAGCAGGGCTTTGCGATGGGCATGGCGATGGTCTTTTCGGCCGCCGCCAGCGTCATCGGCTCCGGGCGGAGCAGGCGCTCGACCTTTTCCGCCGGGCGCTCGTCCATCAGGCCGTGGCGGGCGCAGGCAGCCAGGATCTGCTCCATGCTGGTGTTGCCCGCTGCGGCCAGTACCATATTGCCCGGCGCATAGAACGCCTTGCAGCAGTCGTAGAGCATTTCCGGCGTTATCTCCGCGATGCTCTCCACCGTTCCCGCAATATCGCTGCGGATGGGGTGGCTGTGATACAGGCACTCGCACAGGCCGGTGATGAGCCGCCAGTCGGGGCTGTCGTCGTACATCTTTATCTCCTGCCCGATGATGCCCTGCTCTTTGGCGATGGTCTGCTCGGTAAAGTAGGGGTGTCCCACCATGCCCAGCAGCACGTCAAGGCTCTCATCCAGCTGTTCCGTAGCCGTAAAGAGGTAGCAGGTGCGGTCGAAGGCCGTGAAAGCATTGGCATTCGCGCCGGTCTTGGCGAACTTTGCAAAGGCGTCGCCGTCCTCATCCTCGAACATCTTGTGCTCGAGGAAATGGGCCACACCGGCGGGCAGATGCACTTCCCGCTCCCCCAGCCGGAAATCCCGGTCGATGGAGCCGAAGCGGGTGGCGTAGATGACATGGGTGCCGGAGTAGCCCGGCATGGGGCGGACGAGTACGGTCAGCCCCGAGGGCAGAACTTTCCACTGGTCCGCGGCGGTGCATTCCAGCACGCTCCGGGTGTTCTCAGCCATTCTCGTTTCCCTCCTCCCGCGTCAGCAGACAGCTCACCGACAGGGTGAACTGCTTCAGAACATCCCGCACATCCTCTCTGGTCACAGCCAGCAGGGCGCGGCGGGCGTCGTCCGGCGTCTGCACCGGGCCGCCCCGCAGCACTTCCATATAGTACCATGTCTCGATGCCGCCCAGCGTATCCTCCAGGCCGTTCATCCCGGCCAGCAGGCCCCGGCGGCAGTCTTCCAGCTCTTCGTCGGTGATAGGGCCGTCGCAGAGGTCCGCCAGCTCTTTGAGCACCGCCTGCTCAGCGCGGGCCGCGTCGGCGTGCTCGACGCCGCTGTTGACGGCCATGCTGCCCGTGAAGCTCTGAAAGGACGACGAGCAGTAGTAGCACAGATGGTCGCGCTCCCGGACGTTCAGGAAAAGGCGGCTGGTCACGCTGCCGCCGTAGAGGGCCATCGCCAGCCGGACAGCGGCCAGCTGTTCAGGCTGCATGGGCCGGCCCAGCGTGAACAGCATACAGAGCTTGGCCTGCGTGGTGTCGAAGTGCTCCACCTTCCGCACCGGCTCCCGCCGGGGCATGGCGATATTCTCCGCCCGGGGCAGCGGGGCGCGGTCGATGGCCGAAAGCTCCGCCAGAAGAGCTTCCTTCACGGCAGTGGTGCTGGCCTCGTCGCAGCCCAGTACGATGAGCTCGATGTTCGCCGTCCGCAGCATCTCGTAGTATGCCTCGGTCAGCGCTTCGGGCGTCAGGCCGTCCACTTCTTCTAAGTAGCCCTCCTGCCGGACACCGGCGGGGCTGTCTCCGAAGAACTCGCGGTTGGCCTGCCGCTGGCAGTAAAGGCGCTTGTCGTTCACTTCGTCTTCCAGCGCCTTCTTCAGCATCTGCTTTTCGATGCCCACGGCCTCGGGGTCGAAGGTGCTGCCCACAAAATAGGGGTGGAACGCCGTGCCGAGGGCCAGTGCGGCGTACTCCTGCGTCAGCTTCTCCCCTTCCAGTGCGAACTGGTCTTTGATGCCGGTGATGCTGACGCAGAGGTTGTGGCTGCAGCCCATGGGACGGGCGTCCACGGTCAGGTCGGCGCCGTAGAGGCGGGCCAGCTTTTTGGTCATCTGGGTCATGTCGGGGCAGTCGGCATAGCCCCGCTCCATCACCAGCGGCAGCAGCGCGTGGGCCGTGGCCGTCTCGCGGCGGGCCGGGAACGCGAAGTGGATGCTGATGCGGCAGCGGTTGAATTTCTGCGCGGCGTCATACGAGAGGTGGACGCCGGGCGCGATTTGGAATCGTCTCAATGTTCTATCGTCCTTTTGTATTATTTCGTTTGTTCCAGCGCCAGATACTCTTCCAGCGAGAGGCCGGAGGCGCGGATGGCGAGGGCGTTGTCCCTGCCCACATACCGCCAGTGCCACGGCTCAAACACCATGCCGGTAGCGGCCTGACGCTCCTGCGGCCAGCGCAGGATGAAGCCGTGCTCTGCGGCATAGGCTTCCAGCCACTCATAGGCGCGGGTATCGGCGAAGCCGGTGTCCTTCTCCATGCTGTCTGCCGCGAGGATGTCGGCACCGTAGCCGGTGGCATATTCGCTGGCCTCCGGCGCAGGCTGGACGGTCGCAGCCCTGGCAGCGGCCTCTTCCTCCGAGCAGCCAGACTCCCGGTAGCTCTGGACAGCAGCCTCATAGGCGCTCTGGCGGGCGGCGGCATCCTGATACCCTGCCGTCAGCACCAGCTCTACTTCATCCTGCTTTGCGGCCTCGGCCATTTCGCGGTAGGCTGCGGCAGCCTCGGCTTCCAGCGAAATGCCGGTGGCATCATCGGCCACGGCCAGCTCCGGCGTCGGCTCTTCCGTCAAGGGAAGGTTTGCATTCACCAGCATGAGGCGCTTATCCGAAAGGTCCGTCTCCGCGCCGCCCTCATACTCCCGGGCCTCGAAGGCCGTCGGCGGTGCGATGAGGGCATAGGCCCTGGGCAGCAGCCAGAGGATGCCGCCGGTCATCACAACCATGACCGCGCCGCAGCTGAGCAGAAAGACCGTCCAGTTGCGCACGAGGCGGATACGGTGTCTCCGGCGGCGTTCTTTCGGCGACAGAGCGCGGCGGGGTGCGGGTCGATTTTGCTCCATGATGCAGCTTCCTTCCTGTTTTTGACGTTTGCCCTGGATACAGGCACATAATAATATTATACACCCCTTTTATCTGGGTGTAAACGGCAGGGGCTGTAAAAAAATTGTGTACGCAAAAAGCCGCCGCACCGGCGCAGGACGCACGGCACGGCGGCTTTGAAGCCACGTCTTACTCGAACAGCATCTCGTGGATGGCGCTGACAGCCTTATCAGCGTCCTCACGGTCGATGATGCAGGAGATCTTGATCTCACTGGTGGAGATCATCTTGATGTTGATGTTGTTGTTGGACAGAGCCTCGAACATCTTGGAGGCCACGCCGCTGTGGCTCTGCATACCGGCGCCCACGATGGACACCTTGGCGCAGGTCTCGTCGCAGGTGACCTGGTCGAACTTTGCGCTCTCGCGCAGGACGCGCATAGCAGTCTCAGCTTCGCTCTCAGCGCAGGTGAAGCTGATGTCCTTCTTGCCGTCGCGGCCGGTGGACTGCAGGATGATGTCCACGTTGATATTCTTCTGGGCCAGCAGGCCGAAGATCTTGAAGCTGGTACCCGGCTCATCGGGAACATTCAGGATAGTGATAACAGCAACGTCGGTGTCCTTTGCGACACCCTTGATCAGCATACCTTCCACGTCTTTTACAACCTCCTTGACGACCGTGCCGGGCACGGGGTTCAGGCTGGAGAGGACCTCCAGCTCCACATTATACTTTTTAGCCAGCTCCACGCTGCGGTTGTTGAGCACCTGTGCGCCGAGGGATGCCAGTTCCAGCATCTCGTCGAAGGTGATCTCGTCCAGCTTGCGGGTGTTGCGCACCTTGCGCGGGTCGGCGGTGTAGACGCCCTCCACATCGGTAAAGATCTGGCAGCGGTCGGCATGGAGCGCTGCTGCGATGGCGACAGCGCTGGTGTCGGAGCCGCCGCGGCCCAGCGTGGTGATGTCGTCCAGCTTGTTCAGGCCCTGGAAGCCTGCCACGACGACGACGCGGTTGCGCTCCAGCTCCGAAGAGATGCGCTCGGTCTCCAGTTTGGTGATGCGGGCCTTGGTGTAGGCACGGTCGGTGCGGAAGCCTGCCTGCCAGCCGGTCAGACTGGTGGCATGGCAGCCCAGCTCGTTCAGAGCCATAGCCAGCAGGGCGATACTGATCTCCTCGCCTGCTGCCAGCAGCATATCCATCTCACGGGCAGAAGGGTTGTGGGTGATCTCTGCTGCCTTTGTGATGAGGTCGTCGGTGGTGTCGCCCTGTGCGGACACTACCACGACCACGTCATTTCCCGCGTTGTGGGTGTTGGCCACGATGCGGGCCACGTTGAAGATACGGTCCCGGTCCTTCACCGAAGAACCGCCGAACTTCTGTACGATCAACGCCATATCTTGTCACTCTCCTCTTTTTGCTCCCTCAGTGTGTGAGGGGTACACCGGGCGGAAGCGGTCTTGCACTTCCGGTCCTGTTTATCATTCCACTGTCGCACCGGTGTTGTCGGCATCCAGCCGCAGCAGTGTAAATGCTTCACATCCGTCCAAGCCTTCCAGCAGCTCGAGGCCCTTTTCCAGTTTGGAGTAGAATTTCTCGGCGTTGGCCTTTTCGGCCACAGCCATCACGGTGCTGCCGGCGCCCGAGACGTACACCGCCTTGGCACCGCAGAGCCGCGCCATATCGAAGACTTCCTTCGAGCCGGGCATCAGGGGCATCCGGTAGGGCTGGTGGAGCTTATCCTCGGTGGCAATGGCCAGCAGGTCGTGGCGGCCCTCGCAGAATGCCGCCGGGATGAGGGCTGCACGGGACAGGTTATACACCGCATCCTTGTGGGTGACCTCTTTGGGCAGGGCCGCACGGGCGGCTTCGGTCAGCAGCTTGTAGTCCGGTACGATAGCCGCGAAGCAGAGGCTCTCGTCCACATCCCGCTTGACGGAGTAGACGACGCCGTCCTCGAAGACGCTGCTGGTCAGACCGCCCAGAAGGGCCGGTGCCACGTTGTCCGGGTGGCCCTCGATGGAGGTAGCCAGCGTCAGCAGCTCCTGGGTGTTGAGCACATCGCCCAGCATCCGGTTCGCACCCAGCAGGCCCGCGATGATGCAGGCCGAAGACGAGCCGAGGCCCCGGGCCATCGGGATGGCGTTGGTCTGGACGAGCTTGAGGGGCGGCATGGTCTTGCCGACCTTATCGAATAGACCCTTGGCCGAGCGGTAGACCAGATTGGTCTCGCCGCGGGGGATGCGGGTGCCGTCCGCCGCCGAGATGTCCAGATGGTCGCTCTCTTCGAACGTCACGGTATTGTACAAGGTCACAGCCAGACCCAGCGCATCGAAGCCGGAGCCGATGTTGGCACTGGTGGCCGGGACGGAAACTTTTATCTTCATCGCAGTTCCCTCTTTTCTCACGCTCAGGCGTCCTCAGGCAGGCGGCGGAGCACCAGCTTCACGCTGCCGCCCATGGCCTCTACCTTGCGGGCTGCTTCGGCCAGAGCCTTGTCGTCGGCGCTGTCCACAAAGTAGGAACAGCCGTCGAAGTGCTCTTCCACCACATGGCCCTTGCCGTAGATGGCCTCGGCCACCGCCGGAGCGATACCTTCCACACGCACATAGTATGCGGCGGGAGCAGGGTTGGTGAGCATTCCTTCTACCGGATCGGCGGGCTGCCAGAACAGGCTGTCGTGGACCTTGACGCCGTTCTTGAGGGCGTCCACCACGTCGGCCACGACAGCACTGGCGGTGGGCAGCTTGCCCGCGCCCTTGCCGTAGAAGACCACGTCGCCCAGCATATCGCCCTTGACGAGGACGGCATTGAAGACGTCATCGACACCGGCCAGCTGGTTTGCCTTCGGCACGAGGCAGGGCTCGACACCGGCGGCAACGCTGCCGTCCTCGCCCCGCTTCATCCAGGCGATGAGCTTGATGACGCAGCCCAGCTTCTCTGCCGCAGCCACATCATCCACCGTGATGTCGCGGATGCCGCGGGTGGGGATGTTCTGGGGGTAGATCTGGTGGCCGCAGACCAGCGAGGACAGGATGGCGATCTTGCGGCAGGCGTCGCGGCCGTCCACATCGTCGCCGGGGTCCTTCGTCTCGGCGTAGCCCAGCTCCTGAGCGATCTTCAGAGCCTCGTCAAAGCCCAGATTCTCCCGCACCATCTTGGTGAGCATGAAGTTGGTGGTGCCGTTCATGATGCCTCCCACCTCCGTCACGGTGTCCACCCGGCGGCAGCGCTGCAAATTTACCAGCCATGGGATACCTCCGCCCACCGCCGCCGTACAGCGAAGCGCCACCCTGTTTTCACAAGCCAGCGCCGTCAGCTCCCGGTAGTAGGCGCTGATGACTGCCTTATTGGCCGTCACCACGTCCTTCCCCGCCGCCAACGCCCGGCAGATCCATTCATAGGCCGGGTGCAGACCTCCCAGCACCTCCACCACCGTGTCGATATCTGTGTCCCGGAGGATGGCCTCCACGTCCTGCACCGCCGTCTCGCCCAGCGGCGGCGCCTCCCGGCGCACCAGCACCTTCTTCACATTCAAGGCCCGGTTTTCCTGCGCCAGCTCCCACACGCCGCCGCCTACCACGCCGAAGCCCAGCAGTCCGATGTTCATTCCGTCTCCTCCTTCTTCTCGATGATGTGTACGTTCAGGTGATTGTAGCACATCTCCACTCCCGCCTCGTTAAAGGCGTTGCGTATCTCCTCCAGCAGCTGATAATACGCCGGCCAGTAGTCCTCTGTTTTCGTCCAGCACCGCACGATGTACTCTATGCTGCTCTCGCCGTAGCTGCTGACGTACACCACCGGCGCCGGATCGGCCAGCACGTTGGCCGTCCGCCCCACCGCCGTCAGGCAGGCCCTTCGCACGTCCGCCGTGGCATCGTCGTAGGAGGCCGTGATCTTGTGCTGGAGCCGCCGGGTGGCCAGCGTGGAGTAGTTGATGATCTTCCCGGAGGACAGGGTGCTGTTGGGAACTGCCAGCCGCTGGCCCTCCATGGTCTCCAGAAAGGTATAGGTCAGGCTCATCTCCCGCACCGTTCCCTCCCCGCTGGGGGTATCGATGTAATCCCCCACGGTAAAGGGCTTGGTCACCAGCAGCACCAGCCCGCCCGCCACATTGGCCAGCACGTTCTGCACCGCCAGCGACACCGCCAGCGATACCACCGAGAACAGTGCCACCAGCGATGTCACGGGGATGCCCAGCTGCTGAGCCACGATCAGCACCGTCACCACCCACAGCACGAACCGCACGGTGCTGACGATGTATTTGCTGACCCGCTGCTCCAGCGTGGTCTTGCCCAGCACCCGGCGCAGCAGCACCGTGATGATCCGCACCGCCAAGATGCAGACCACCAGCGTCACCACTGCTCCCAGCAGCGCCCCCACGGAGATGATCCCCAGATGCAGGGCCGACAGATCCAGCTTTTCATTCAGTGCATTATCCATGACTGGCACCTCCCGGAAGAATTTTTCTTGATTATACCCCATATCCGTCTCATTGACAAGAGTCCGTGTCTCACGGAAAATCTGTGAGAGATAAAAAGTTTTTCTTACATTTTATTAGGAATGTGTTATAATGAAATGGATAAAAATGTATACGAGAAAAGAGTTGAATGGGATGTTTACGGAAGGCCAACTGGTCATTTATGGAGGAGAAGGGGTGTGCCGCATAGCGGCGGTGGGACCCTCCTCCCTGTCCGGAACGGACAAAACCAAGCTTTACTATACGCTGACGCCTCTGACCCGCAGCGGCACGGTGCTGACCCCGGTGGATACCAAGGTGCTGATGCGCCCCATCCTCACCCGGCAGGAGGCGGAGGACCTGATCGCTCAGCTGCCCCAGCTGCCGCCGGAGGAGCCGGAGAGCCGCAGTATGCGTCTGCTGAAGGAGTTCTATCAGCAGATCGTCACCTCCTACGACTGCCGCCGCATGGCGGGCCTGATCCGCTCCGCCGTCCGCCGCCGCAAGCACGCCCTGCGGACCGGGCGCAAGGTCAGCCAGATGGACGAGCGCTACC
>ERZ791577.1654-NODE-1654-length-11642-cov-29.227065_pt1 | contig 11642 bp, 4 predicted proteins | sample MGYA00509969_ERZ791577 | MGnify/ENA primary metagenome ERZ791577 (study PRJEB30046, sample SAMN00791917) | human gut metagenome | study: EMG produced TPA metagenomics assembly of the A metagenome-wide association study of gut microbiota in type 2... | reverse complement strand
ATCGGCATCCTTGATTTTCATCTTGGCAACCTCATCAAAGGCGACATTATCCCAATAACCAACAGCACCCACTTGCTTGCGTTGATTATTATATAGTAATGTGGCAGTTGAAGCCTGTCCACCAGACAACAAAGTAGAATAAGGAGAGAACTCCGAATAAAAATAGCTCTTACCAGTACTTCTGCCTCCCAACTCAATGCTATTATAATTACTTTGAACCAATGGCAGGAAGCGGGAGAGAATATGAAATTTCAATCTTCTACCATTCTTATCGCTATTCAGCTGACGTGATCTTTCAGAAAGCCAATCAGGATTAATGCCAATACTACGAATCAGAACATCCATCCACTCATCAGTAGTAAATTGCTCACGACCACGAAAGAACTTTTCTGCATCAAAATGGGCAATTTGGATAGGGCGCAAATCTTCGATGAAGAAGGCATAGTCATCCTCCTCCACTTCATTATATGCCAAAGTTATCTCAGCCCAGATGCCACTCTCGAGCAATTTTTCGTTTTCCTGATAGAAACAAGGATTGATGGCAATACGCTTGGAGGCGAAGTTCTCCATCTCAGCCCAGTAACGCTTTTCCCGCTCCACATATTTCACATGAATCTTATCAATGAATTTATGGCGTTTTTTCTGCTCCACGATTGCCTGTGCCTTGTTAGATTCATCTGGTCGAACATAGCATTTTTCTATAGTTTGCAGCACAGCTTTCTTTCCTTCCTCTATTTCTTCGGGATCCTCACTGGCACAATAACGTGACAGCAGGAACTCCAAGACAAAGGAAGGAACGTTCACAGCACGCTTAATATCATGCAGCAGGTCCTTGCGAACCACCTTTCCTGGGAAAGCATGGTTAAGTTTCATATCTAAAGCATCCATTTACAAATCATTTTCAAAGTTCAACTTCAATGTAGAGAGCGTAGCATGGGTATCGGCATCCAACGCAGACACAACAATACTGTCACCCCCATATTCTTCATCTATAACTATCGGCTGACGGTATTGAGTAACACCAGAAGGTATTTGTGCTGTCTGCGTAACATCATCATAGAATTTACCACTCGGTGCGCCTATTGCATGGCCTTCGCCATCAGACACTATTAATCTTATATTTACTCCATCTGCAAACAAATCATCCTGATGGATATTAATATCAATCAACGGACGGCAAGTATAAACTGTACCAGACGTATTCCCCTTATACTTTAATTCCACGCTGTATTTCTGCTTTTTCTGCTTATTCTGCAACTGCACAGTTATCACAGGTACCACATTCTCCTGGAGCGACAAGCCTTCATGGTAAAACACTTCACCTTTTCTAAACACAGTAAAGTTCTTGGCATAACATAGTTTCATAACCTCAGCATCCAGTCCCAGTTCTTCAGGAGTAAAGGATAAGGTGTCCTCGCTGTCATTCAGATTACCTACCAACAAGCGACTTTCTTCCAGCGAGACATCACTACCCATAGGTTTATCTATCAAATTACCCACATGGAAACTTGACTGCACCATAAATCCATGGTCAGCAACAAAGACAGCCATATCAAAGCCTTTTTGCTTGCAGGCATTCAAGGTACGCGCCAAACGCACCAACACCTTATCCATCACGGCAAGCCCACTCAACTTGATTTCTTCTCCAGCAGTATCCATATCCTGACTTCTTATAACCAACAATTGTACATTGTCTTCTATGGCAGACATATCGAAATTTTCCAAGCGCACATCTTGCGTTACTACATGGGTTTTCTGCTGCAAATAATCCAGTCGGTCATCAGGCGTTATAATCACTCTGCCATCTACAGAAGGTTGCAGTTTTCCGTTTTGTTCCACAACTTTCACATGTCCCAGATGAGCAGCCATACCAAATCGAGTAACAGAAGGCAGGAAAGACAACTTAGCCCCTATCTTTACTTGATCTGGTTCATTGCGCATCATACTATCAGCAAAACATTTACCCATCTCATAGCGGAAAGCATCCACAAAAAACAAAGCCACCCGCTTACCTTCTTTTAGGGCAGGATATACGATATCTATACACCCCTGGTTTCTTAGTTGCTCATGATTCTTGATTTCCCCGGCACGCATCTGATATTCCTTGACACTACGCTCTGTAAAGTCTGCATACAAGCCTTCTACATATTGTGTCATTGTCTTTACTGCAGCAGGAAGAGAGACTACTTCCTGGCTATCAGTCAAATATCTGCGGAAAGCTTTATCAGCTTCCTGACCACTGCCAACATACCATTCCACCAAATCCTGGATATCTCCATCGCTCTTTACTCCCCGATTCACACAATCAGCGATTTGCAAGGCATAACCAGCCAATTTCCAAAACGTTGACACCTCAGAATCTTCCTGATACCAAACGTCTTCGATATTCTTTTTGAGCAACTTATGAGCCTCTCCTAACTTACCCTCTTTGAGATAAGCTACGAAACGTTCGTATTCCACCTTATTTTCAAAAGCAAAAGTCACGCGGTCACCCAAATGTTTGGACTTCGCAAACAAATCAGCAAGTTGGAAAGCATCCGCCGTTTTACGTGCCATTCTTACATAAATCTCACGCAAGTCGCTTCTGCGACGCAGATGGTCACACACCGAATAGATCTTATCCTTGATTTCAACCGGTGCCATAGCAACCGTCTTCAAGCTATCAGGCAAAGCCGAAGGCAAATCGAAAACGAACTCACTAAACAGCAAATACATCCATAGTTTCTGCTGAATATCCTGAAGAGAGATTCCGTTACTATCAAGACCCGGATATTGAATCTCCGCAAAACGAGCCCATTCAGGTAACCATGCCATATCCGAAGAAAACGTTTGAGCCAACAAGCCCACCGTCATCTCAACAAAGCTCTTGCCACCAGTCAATTGTTCCAAAGCAGGATAAGCTGCTCCATCAAGCAAGGCATTAATCATATTGAAAGATGTAGTTCCACTCGCAAACAGGCGTTCAATCTCGTCTTTCTTGGTTGGCAAAAACGACTGACAGATGTACTTATAGTCATCTTGTGGGCCTACAGGAAACATTGCCGCTGCATTTTTGAAAGCACTATAAGGCTCCTCTACCCACTGACGGTCGGTAGTTGGTTGAGGCATCTGGCGATAGATAATCATACGCAAATCATTATTCTCTGCCAGTTCACCACACCAAAAACGAGACGCAGCCAGCCGAGCATGCAGTAAGCCCTTGGTTGTGTCTATCACCTTCACTCCTTTTTCCTCTGCTAGAGGCAAAACACTATGATAAAGCGCATTACGGTCGTAGATGACGAGCACAGGTTTCTCTGCGCTCATCTTCCCCAACCAGTGGTCTATGATATATCCTTGTATGTCCATCTTCTTGTAATTTTCTTGTAAATCTTCTTGTATTCTTGTAAACCTTAAAGCTTTCAACCAACTGGTTTTCAAGAGTTTACATTTACTCTCTTGTAAATACAACCAATTTTCTTGTAAACTTTCACCTTATTATACTAATTGCATAAGAGCCATTTCCTACCAATAACATGTATCTTTCCTGCTCTTCTTAAAGAAGCAAGAAGATTTGTCACCTTATTATATTTTTGTGTCTCATCAAGCACATCAGGTAATTTGTCCAATAAGAGTTCATCCAAATCAGTTCTTGAAGCAGAGCCAAATTTCAAGAGGTAATCCTCTATCAGCTTTTTATAATACGCATCATCAAAACTCTTATTCTTGATATAAGAGGCCTTTAAACCTATATGTTTTGAACTTTCGACAATTTTGAAAGATAAATACAAATTATGTCTTCTACCCTCAACAAATTTCTTTTGTCTCAATAGTGCTACTGCATCATCAGTCAAGCTACTATATTCCCTTTTTTGCACCTTATCAAGCATAATAATCTCTGGCAATGACAAAGTAGGATTATTCACAAGAATTTTTGCAAAATTCTCATTCAACACCTTGCCTTGAATCTCACATCGAACCTTCTGACCAGACAAATCATATATTGGCATTGGGAAGAATCTTTTTCTTTGCTGTACAAATAGCTTTCTTATACCCCCACCTTCAGTTTCTGCCATTCCAATGTTACACATTGCTTCCATCAAGAAAGGATTACGATATCTTGAATCAGGACAATCTTTTTCCACAACATCTTCTACGGAATTAGGTATAAATTGCCCATAATTTTGGATAACTAACTTTTCATCTTCGTATTCCAACAGCTCTATTCTTGCACCCATTCCATAATCTTGGTGCCCAATGGCATTGCAAATGGGCTCACGCAATGTAAATACATCATAGCGCATCATATTCTCCGGGAAAATATTACCACTAACTGTATATACATAGTTATTGTTCCTAATATATCCTGTTGTTATCTCTTCCACTGATTTAATCATAGGAACATGGAAATTATGAAAATCCTTGTTTTTATCCTCTTTTGCAAGCAGTTTCCAACGAATGACACATACGGCTGGCGACAAGAAATGTTCAGATTCCTCTCTACCCAAAAGTATGATAGCTGCATTGGTTATCTTTCCGGCTCTTGTAATCTTTGCCTTGTTCAAAAAGGTTGCATCATCCCAGCTCTCGATTTCCTTTGCTCTTATCTCATGCCTTTCCGTATATTTTTCTCTTGCCATACGAATCGCATCAGGGTCGAGGTCGTCGATGGTGGCATCTTCTATAATATTAGCAGTCCAATCGCCAAAGACAGCACTTGGTTCTGAAAGAATTCTTTGCATACGCTCTTGCGTCATCTCTACCAGAGAATCGGCAATACGTTGCCATGCCTTTCTATGTGCATAGACAGGGCGGCGTGGCTGATGCTTAGGAATATGAATAATCCAAACCGTTTTTTGAGTATCCTCTGTTATAAATTCCTCAACACGAAGACCTTCAGAAGAAAGGTTCACACATTGCTCTACCAACTTGAACGTCGCAGTCAATGGGGTTGCAGCAAAGCCATTGAATGTCAATGCTGACAAATCAGTGCCAACTATGTCCAAGGTCTGGTCTTTGACTCCAATCACAAGTTCCCCTCCCTCCATGTTGGCGATAGCCGACACGTAGGAAAGTACATCATTGCCCTCCTTGCCATTGAAGGAGTTCTTCAGATTTTTCATTTCCTTCCATTCGCATCTTGCGTTTTCTTCAGGATAGCGTTGGCGGATATATTGTTGTAACTCTTGCTCTGTCATACCTTTTTCTTATATTTTGATGTCATTAAAATGATAACGAAAGCTGTGGGTTTATGTTGTCTCCCTTTTTCTTTCTTGCCTTCTTTTCCTTCGGTTTGTTCTCACAGATGTGTTCCAAACCGTGGGTCAGCGCCATGCACCAGTCTTTCTTCGCCTTTTGGGTTACTCGGGCTGGATACATGCTCATGGCAAGATGGCTCCAGTCGTAGTCGCCTTTTTCCAGCAGTTCCATGTTCTTCTCGCATTCCACTCGCCATGGGCGGCTGGCTGCAAGATGGAGCAATGGGGCGGCTGTCACCGGCACTCCGTCATCATGGTTAGGCACATAGCCTGCGGCAAGGATGCGGTTCAGCTCGTCCATCATGCCTTCCACCTGTTCCTGCTCGGCACGAATCTGCGACTCCTGTGTCTTGTCGTTGGCTGCAAGGGTGGCATTCAGACGAGTGCGCAACTGTTCCTGCTGTTCACGCAGACGGATGATAAGCTGCGGCAAGGTGTTCTTGCTAAGCTTTGGATAATACACCCAGTAATCCACGGTGCCGTCTTCCGAGGCAAGAAGCCAGTAGATAGGTGCCTTGCGGCGGCTCTTGGTATAGCGTTTGAAGTGATAGTCAAAGAACCCGGTAGGCGATGCGAGGTAGGCTTGCAGACTCTTGCAGCCTATCAGCCGGCAGAGTTCATACTCCATATCGTCGGCACGGTCAGCCCAGAGCCAGTGCATCACCTCTCTTACGTGGGTTGCCAGACAGAGAGAGGAGTCGCTATTGTTGGTCAAGATGCCATCCGTAGGTACGTCGAGTTGGACAGGACAAGCTGCCTCGCCCTGACTGACCACTGGCATAAATGGCAAAGCATCAAACACATCGCCAAACTCAGGAATAGCCTGTTCGCCCTTGGCGTATGCCGTGTTCCATCTGCCGAAAGTCATGCCCACCAATTCCATCACGATTTCCTGTGCCATCACTTTTTTGTCAATCACGTTCTGGCAGCTGGCTCCGTCTATAGAGAGCAGTTCCTCGTAAGGACGACGTGACTTATAGTTGTTTAAGGTCTGTCGGAATTCGCTATTTCTATCTATATCAGCCAAGTCCATCCACAGGTCATCGTTCTCTTTTACGAGTTCTTCATATCGAGTGTAATCAGCTGTCAGCTGCTCCTGCATCTTGTTCAAGGCAGCATCAATGGTAGTATCGATATGCATCTGGGCTATCAAGCCATGATATTCCAGATTGGTCTCGTCCAAACTGAACCACTTGCGCTTGATTTCTATGATGGCATTGACAATACGCTCGATGTCGGATTGACGAGTGGCGTAGTCAGGTATAGGAAGGAGGTTGACATTGCCACTAATCTTATGCTGACCTGTGTATAAATTTATAGAATATTGTGATAGAATAGAATTTGTATAAGACAATACAGATAAGCTTTTGGAAACAGTCAAACCTGGGAATGCGGATCCTTCTAAAGTAAAAATATTATTTTCCTTTAATATATGTGAATCTAAAATCTCTCCTCTTTTTCCGTAACCTACACCAGCAAGCCTTTGTAATGAAGGATTAGAACATCTAAATCCACTATTAGTCTTAGCTACTTCCCCATTTCTTTCCCAACTAACGACATCATGATAAGTTGAATAAAACAAAGAATATGAGCCTCCATTATAAAGGTGGCAGAAAAATTCTGTACGCTTCAACTCGAAAAAATTCCTAACATGTTTAGGTATTGGGAAAACAAAACCTTGTTTCGCTTCCAACATTCTCTCTGTAAAATTCGGTTTTTTAAATAATTGCAGTATCTCTTTTCCAAATCCATACCCAATCACTGTATTCGGCAAATTATCAAACTCCACCGACTTTGCCACATAAATCCACTTGGCATCCTCACCTCTGTTATAAGTTCTTATCAACACTGAGAGATTCTCATCCTTTTCCTCTGGATTCACGTCCTGCACATCCATAAACACGCCTTCCACATCAGAACTTAGTTTATTAAGCACCAACGTAGAAGTCTCTACACTCGCATCCAGCACGCCCCAACCTGTATCAGCACATGCCGTGATAAAGCCACAAAGGTTACGACGCCGGAAAGCCTCATAGCTCGACTTGATCATTACCGTACGGTCGAAGATTGCTCCCAATTTGCCATCATCATCCAGCATTTCCTGCATACGATCGAAGAAAGCACAAACCAAGTTTTTGCTCCAAGCAGGATAGTTGTCATTCATATACTGACTGGTATGCTCACTACCCTCCCCGAACGGTGGGTTCATGACGATGCAATCGAATCGTTTCTGGCACAATTCGATAAAAGCAAAGCCACGGGTGGCATCTTCAGAAAAGAGCGCATTTTCGTAACCTTCTTCCTCACTCAATCGGGAAGAAAGCTCTTGCAACGCAGTTTGCAGACGCTCTGCGATTTCCTCAAAAAACTCATCCTTATGGTGGCGCAACTCTGTACGAGCCTCATTGGCAGCCGCAATCTCAGCACGGCGCTCCTCAGAATCAAAGATATTGGCATTACGGTTTTGGTTCACCTTGCTCCAGTTCCTGCGCAGGTATTCGATATCATCACTGATTTCCTTTTCCATCTTAAAGAGCAGACCAGCCTCGCCCACATATTTCATCTTGTTCCAAATGGTGGTAAGTAGGCGCTGCATCGGCTTGTCAAACTCATCCATCAAACCTTTGAGCAGACGCTTATTGCCAGGCATCGCCTCCGCCAACACCAAATTGCTCCGGGTTATCAAAGGACGCTCAGCTGCATCAAGGTTCATCTGGCTATAACTCTTCTGCGCACGGAGCCAAAGGCTGAGGGCGGCAATCTGCAAGGCACGAGGATCAATCTCGCAACCATAGATATTATTCTCCAATATCAGCTTAGGCACCTCACGACGGAAACTCTCACGGGTATGTACCTCACGATATTTCTGAAGCAACGAAGGCTGATGATCCCAGGCATCCATATAGATATACTCATATACCTCGTAGAGATAAAGGCCAAAGTGCATGGAACCACAGGTAGGATCAAGCGAAAGAATCTCGGTAGGCTCCTTCAGCTTGCGCTCTTCCAATGGCTCATCAGGGCGACGGATCATATATCGGCATTGCTCCTCACCGATGCGGCTCTCACCACGGGTCATCTCATACCAGATACGACCCAAGGAATTGTCGGTAAGGAATCGCACCACATATTCAGGCGTAAAGAACTGGTTGCGCACCGCCATCTCTCGGCTATTGCGAGGCTTGTTGCTCGCTTCGCGCATCTTTCTGCGCTCCTCTAAGGAATTGTAATCCTGAAACATCCATCCCAGGGTTTCGTCCTCTTTCCAGAAATTCACGGTCACAGCATTCTGCTCGTCAAACCAGGCAGAAAGCTGACTGTCGTTGATGAGTTCCAGAAGTTTCATCAATGTACTCTCATCAGGGAAAAGAAGACCAAACGGTGAAAAACGGTCGAAAACTGCCGGCAGTTCGATGCTCAGTTCATCGAACACGCTCAACAGATAACAGCGGTAACGCTCATAACGGCTTGCGCCCACATTTTGGGGCCTGCGCGCGGGTGGCATTGCCGCGCGGCTGCAGATAGACGGACTGCTCCAGGGTGATGCCGGCGATGAGCTTTTGCCCGACGGCCCAGCGCATGGCGTCCACGGCCCAGTCATTCACGCTGCCCGCGTCGGCAAAACCGCTCAGGTCTGCGGAGGCTTTGGCCTTGTCCGGGGCGGCCGTTTTCGTGTAGCGGAAGAGGATCGTGGCCATCTGCTCGCGCGTGACGTTGTTTATCGGGTCGAACGTGGTGTCGGACATGCCGGTGACGATGCCGTTCTGATAGGCCCAGAGGACGGCGGCGGAGTACCACTCGTCGGTCCTCACGTCCGTGAACGGCGTCTTGCCGCTGACGCTCGGGCTGCCGTTCATGCGGTAGAGCACGGTCACGAGCATACCGCGCGTCATGGTGATGTTCGGGCTGAACTCGGTGGGGGACGTGCCAAGCATCAGGTTGTGGCTGCTGGCATAGAGCGCTGCGTCGAAGTACCAGCTGCCGGCGACGACATCCGTAAACGGAGACTTGGGCATGGTGCTCATATCGAGCGAGAACGAGACGGTGAGCGACACGGCGCTGCTGCCGGTGGCGTAGGTGTAGCTCGGCTTTTCGACAGCGGCGCTGTAGCGCGCGATGCCGGTCTCTTTGTCGTAGCTGGCGCCCTTGACGGCGGTGATGCTGCCGATGTTGTCCTTGCCGACGATCTGGCTGAGGTCAAACAGGCCCACGCCGTTTTCCGTGCCGGTGAGCGCGTAGCTGCCGGGCAGGGTCTGCACATGACCGGTGTCGGTCTCGGAGTCCTTGATGGGCAGACCGGTCAGGTCGAGCGTGGCGAGCTGGTTGCCGCCGCAGTAGATCTCACTCAGGTGCGTGTTTTTCGACACGTCGAGCGCGGTGAGCTTGTTGTTTTCGCAGTTGAGCGCCACGAGCTCCGTGAAGTATTCGATGCCGGTCAGGTCGGTGATGCCGAGGTTGCTGCAGTTGAGCTCCGACACGTGGCGCAGCTCGAGCGCCGAGAGCCGGCTGTCGCCGTTGACGTCGGCGGTCTCGGCGAGCAGGGTGCGGAAGGCCGCATCCGGGAACGCCTTTTCATCGAGCGCGACGCCGGTCGTCATGTTCTGCATCTCAAAATACACGGCCATGGACGGCAGGCCCTTGCGCCCGGTGTCGTACTGATAGGTGAAATAGTCCGGCGTCTTGGCATACACGGCGGCGCCGGTCTGCTTGTCGTAGTTTGCGTCCGGCACGCGCGCAACGCTGCCGATGTTGTTCTTGCCGACGATGGCGTCCAGGTACACGGTGCACTGCTGCCCGTCCGTGACGGCGCCGGTCTGCTCCGGCAGGTACTGCGGGCTGAGGATCGGGTTTGCGGTCTTGCCGTCGCCCTGCGCGGTGGCATTGAGTGCGGTGCAGCCGCTCAGGTCGAGCGCGGCGAGCGCGTTGTCGCTGCAGTCGAGCGACTCGAGCGCGGTGCAGCCTGTCAGTTCAAGCGCAGCCAGATCGTTGAGACTGCACGTGAGCACCTTGAGCGCCTTGTGCCCGCTCAGATCGAGCGCGGTCAGGCGGTTGGCGCTGCACTCGAGCGTGGTCAGCTTTTCGGCGGCGGACACGTTGAGCGCGGTCAGGTCGTTATACGAGCACGCGACGGTTTTCAGCGCGGTGCAGCCCGTGAGATCGAGCGCCGTGAGCGCGCAGCTCGAGGCGTCGAGCGCCGTGAGCGCGGTGCAGCCGGCGAGCTTCAGGCTCTGCAGCTTGTCGCAGCCGGACACGTCGAGCTTTTCGAGCTTGGTCATGCCGCTCAGGTCGAGCGTCGTGATCTGGTTGTTGCACGCGAGCAGCTCGCGCAGGTTCGTGAAGTGCTCGATACCGGTCATGTCGGCGACCTTCGTGATCTGCATTTCAAACAGGTCAATGCACTGTACGGCCGCACACTCGGCCGCGGAGAGCTTGTTGTCCTTGTTCGTGTCGCAGTAATCGGTCACGTACGTGCGCAGCGCCGCATCCGGGAAGTGCTCGGCATCGACCGGGATCTCGCCCGCTGCCATGACCGGCACGCCCAGCGCCAGCAGCATCACGGCCGCCAGCAGCAGGCAAAACGCCTTTTTGAGATGTTTCATTGCGGTTCCTCCTGTAAAAATTCCAGAAAACGCGGTATTTGTCATTGCCTTCATTGTATCAGGTCTGCCGCTGCGGGTCAATCTCCAGTTGCGGCGCAGTGGTTTCCCGCGCGCCACGCGTGCACGGCGTGCTCGGCCACGAGCAGCATGGCGGCCATGCCCAGATAGCCGTAGACCGGGTAGACGGTGCCGATCAGGTCGCCGAAGCCGAACAGACTTCCGGCGAAGGCGGCGGCCGTGAGCACGAGCAGCAGGGCCGTGCGGTGCCCGGCCAGCCGCGCGGACTTCTGCCCGGCGTAGGTCAGCACGGCCACGAGCGAGGACACGCTCGTGCCGAACATGCCGAGAAACAGCAGCACGGCGTACACAACGCCGGCTGTGCCCAGCCGGCAGGCGAGGTCGAGCATGGGCAACTGTGCCCCGACGCTCTCCGGACTCACGGCCAGCGCGGCGAGCACGCCGAGCGCGACCGCCAGCAGCAGCACGCAGCCGAGCACCGTGCCCCAGACGGCGGTGCCGGGTTTCTTCAGGTGGCGCGTCAGCGGGGCGAGGATGCCCACGGTGGCGAAAAAGTTGTAGGCCGCGTAGTTCACGGCGCTCGTGGCCCAGTTGACGAGCATGGGGTTCGTATCCCCGGCGGCAAAGGCCGCGGCGGTCAGCCCCGTGCGGTGCAGCCGGATGCCCGCGATGACGAGCGCGGCCACGATCATGCATGGCACGGCGACCGTGAACACCGACACCATGCCGCCGAGGCCGAAATACGCCGCCGCCGCGATGAGCACGCACGCGATGGCCGCGCCCAGCC
>ERZ791577.1641-NODE-1641-length-11666-cov-88.992249_pt1 | contig 11666 bp, 14 predicted proteins | sample MGYA00509969_ERZ791577 | MGnify/ENA primary metagenome ERZ791577 (study PRJEB30046, sample SAMN00791917) | human gut metagenome | study: EMG produced TPA metagenomics assembly of the A metagenome-wide association study of gut microbiota in type 2... | reverse complement strand
ATGTCAAGTCGAAAAAACTTACGTCAAATTTCTCTTTTGCCAAATCTATTCCGTATATTTGCATTTTGAATGAAGTTTTTAATAAGAAGGGTGCTCCGTTCTGAGCGGCTACAACTATACTACGAGTCCTGTCTTGTTCTACACAAGCAGGCTAATTTACTCTCAAGCTTCTGCTCAGAAAATATCCAGTTCCCCAAACAGGGCTAAGCCTTTACTATGCTAGAAAGGGCACAGGGTTAACGCTGGATATGGAGTATTCTTCTTTTTTTATTGTACTTATCTAATTTTCTGCAAAGTTAACAAAAATTTGCAGATATAAAGATTTTTACCTCTTTATTTTTCCAAGTGCAAATATAATAGTAAGGGCAAAAGCTTTAAAATACCGGGCAATAAACAAAGCTTTTGCCCTTTCTAACGCTTTCTGAAATAAAGGAGACAAAAAAATCCCCCAACCTTAATCACTTAAGATTGGGGGAGAGCGTAGAAAAAATAATAAAGTATGAACAATATCAACTGAATAGAGGGCTAAATGTGGAAATTGATTTCATTTAGCCAAGCCTGAACACTGAAGCAGGGACAGGACTTGTGGACGTTCGGGAGATCACGATGACCTAGGATCTCGGCTTCGGGATAGTCTACGCACAGACTCGTCAGGAGATTCTGGAGCGACTGCTTCTGAGCCTTCGTACGGGTATCTGCCGGATTGCCGTCGGCGTCGAGACCGCCTTCGTAACAGATGCCGATACTGTGTGCATTGAAATGGCGGGCGTGGGCGCCGATTTCTGATTCGGGACGGCCGGGGTAGATGACGCCGTCTTTCGTGATGTAATAGTGATAACCGATGCTGCGGAAACCACGGGCTAAATGACAGGCTTCGAGCTTTTCGAAGGTGAAGTCCTGGGTGACGCGGGTGGCAGAACAGTGAATGACAATAAGTGATATTTTTCTTGTGTTTTTCATAGTGCTGAATCTTTAAAGGGTTGATACTACTGGCAGCTCTGCACACAAAAGGCAGAGGCTACTGCGGTGAGAACGGTAATGACGAAATTCAGAATTTTCTTGAGTGTTTCTCTTTTCATTTTCATTTGATTTAAGGTTAATAAATGGATTGGGGGATCGGATTTCCTATATCCGGGCGATACTGGAGAAGGAAGGCTGACAGGATGAGCAGATGGGCTTGATAGCGCGTGTTTCAATGATGCTTGCTATATTGATGAATAGCCGGGGGTGCTATAGCCGAATCCCGGACTGCATCCTGTCTAAAACCTTCTTTCTTCATCTACTGGCGAGGGGGTTACTCCAGGCCGTCGCTACCATCGGAGCCGCTGCTCCCGGTGTTGCCTGATCCGCCAGTCTGTGTTGAGTCGCCACCCTGGTTTGTGCCGCCACCCTGGGTAGTATCGCCTGTGTTATCCTTACCGCCGTCTGGTGGAGTAACATCTCCTGTTACGGCTGTGGCCTTCTTCAGGGATGCATCGAGGTTCAGACTGTTTGCCTTGAACTCACCGGTGCCACGTGCACGGAGCTTCAGTCCGGCAATGTTCTTGGTGATGCTGAACTCCTTCTCGGAGGCAGCACCTTCCTTGTTCTTGATGCCGATGCTGAAGATGGCGAGGTCTGGAATCTTCACGGCGATACCCTGCAGAACCAGTTCTCTTACGCAGCTCACCATGTCGGTGAGCATACCCTTGATGGCTCCCTTTGAGAACGGGGTGTTGTGACTTTCCATGTGCTCTGCGAGTTCATCAAGACCATAGGTCTGGGTGATTACAGGGTAGGCGAAAAACTTGCCGTTAGCGGCGCTCAACTTCTCGTTGACATACTTCTTCAATGTGTACAGAATCATAGTGTCTTCATTTTTAAGGTTAATAAATTGTGTTTGTGTAGTAGGGGGCGCTGCGCATTGCCTCTTGGTGGTATGAGATGTTATCTCTGAACCACAATGCAAAGATACGAAATCGGTGAGGGGTCAACTCACGGTTGCTCATACTTGCTCATGGTTTTTCATACTTTTTCATAGATTCTTTTTTTTCTGGAGTTTATAAGCCCATTATTATCAATCATCATTTGCTTGAATCTTACAAAAACAAGTAAGTCGGCAAAAGCTATGGATGGCGGTCTCCTTACCGCACTTTTAAGTGGTGATGTGCAATATGGTAACAGGTTTTTATCAAGGTGCTAAATAAACTTAAAATTCACTGTGTTTATGCGGAATAGTGATGTATTATAATTACCTTTGTAATTAAATATGCATCTGCATATGGCAAATAATAGACTGATAAAATGACAACAGACAATAAAGACAATAAACTCTCAATAGGAAGTAGCGATTATGCTGAGATACTGCGACACGCTGTCGCAGTAATTGAGCATGCACGGACAGAAATAGCCCGACATGTCAATGGCTACGTATCTACCGCCTATTGGGGATTAGTCAAATGCTTCATGAGCGCAAGATTGAAAGCGGGTATGGTGACAGCGTAGTAAGAAGATTGTCAGCAGACCTGAAAGAACGATACCCGAAGATGGGTGTTTCACCACGTCAACTTTGGAACATGAAGAAATTTTATGAACGTTACGCGGGACATGATGAAAAAGTGCTACGGAGCGTAGCACTTTTGCCGTGGTCGCACAATCTGCTATTGCTGAGCAAGGGGCTGAATGATGAAGCCACGCTATAGGGAAAGCCTATCGGAGTGGCGGATTATCAGTTGATAGTACCGAAAGAAAAATTACAGAAAGTCCTTGCTGATGAGATTAAGGCATTTAGTGAGGAGAAAGAAAACAAAGAAACATTATAATATGGACATTCAAAGAATAAATCTGCATACATCCGCTTTCAACGAGATAACGCATTACATTGAGAGGTGATAAATTATGGCAAAGAAATTTGAAATACGAAACAGTACGGCGGAATTCCTGACTTTCGTGGCAGAAGGTAAGGAGCAAGGCGTACAAGTGTTATATAAAGACGAAACGGTATGGGCTACTCAAAAGGCTATGGCACAGCTTTTTGACTGTTCAACAGATAATATCGGATTGCATCTTAAAAACATCTTCAAGAGTGGAGAACTTGTTGAAGATTCAGTTACCGAGAAAAACTCGGCAACTGCCGCAGATGGTAAGAATTACATGACAAAATTCTACAACCTCGATGCAATCATTTCCGTGGGCTATCGTGTCAACTCCATTCGTGCCACTCAGTTCCGCCAATGGTGCACCTATGTCATCAGGCAGTTCTCTTTGCGTGGCTACATCATTGACAAGAAGCGTATGGAGAACGGCTCGTTCATTGGGGAGGACTATTTTGAGCATTTGTTAGCTGAAATACGTGAGATTAGATTGAGTGAACGAAGATTTTACCAAAAGCTCACGGATATATATGCTACAGCTGTTGATTACAACAAAGATGCACCTACCACACGTTTGTTTTATAAAAAAGTTCAGAATAAGATGCATTATGCAGTGCATGGGCATACCGCAGCAGAACTTATAGTGGAAAGAGCCAATGCAGAGAAAGAGCATATGGGACTGACCACTTGGGAGAATGCACCTGATGGTAAAATCGTCAAGCCTGATGTCAGTATTGCCAAAAACTATCTCAAACAAGTGGAACTTGAAGATATGGGGAAACTTGTCAATTCAGTACTTGATTTAGCTGAACGTATGGCAAATCGACATATACCAATGACTATGGAAGATTGGGCAAAGCGTATTGATATTATTCTTGAAGCTGGAGGTGATGCCGTATTACATGATTCTGGAAAGGTTTCTGCTGAATTTGCCAAGAGCTTTGCTGAGTCAGAGTTTGAAAAGTACCGTGTGATACAAGACAAACTATTCAGCTCAGATTTTGATAGATTCGATTCTTCTTTACCGTTTGACGATGATAAGAATTGAAAGCCAAAGAGGGATGAGGTGGTCTCAAATCACCCCATCTTTCGCTTACTTGTCTATGTATGATGTAATTAAGGTTTCGCAAGTTTTGCCCTTTCAAGGCGTGTGGGGCTAACTTATGAAAGTTCAGTTGATAATATAGCGAAATACTCAATTATTTGTATGTTTTGTAAACTTTTTAAGAACATTTTCCCTTTTTCTAAAATTATTTTCTTACTTTTGCAAGCGTATTCATTATAATAATGTATAGCAAAGAAAGTAAACATAAGATAAGAAACGTATGGATTCATTATTTCTACTTCAGTTTGCATGTTTCATATTCATGCTCATCAATGCCATCTTCGTGGCACTCTCTCATCTGTATGTAAGATGGGTGAACAAGCGGTATGAGCGTTCCCGCTGGATGGTCGTTTTCGCCATGATAGGACTGGCGATACAGTATGTGATACAGATGGCTTTCGGATTCCGTGCTGCCGACGACATTCTCGGGGCGGTCGTCAACATCCTCATCTATACCCCCTGCTTCTCGCTCATCGCCATGGCCATCTATAACATAGAGACCACACGTGCCAACCGCAGGAAGATGAACCTTGTCTGTGGCGGCATTAACGCAGCCACCCTCCTGGTCTTCCTGGTGGGCATCAGTCTCCATCACAGCCTTTATATCAAGGAAGGACTTTATATGATGCTTGCCCTGTTCTGCATGAGTGTAGCCTACAGCATATCCATGATCGTGCGCGAGATGATCAGGCGCAAGAAGATGTTGGAGACAATGGCAGCTACCGATATGTTGCCCTACGTGAGATATTCACGTGCCAGTGTCTTCATTCTGTTCCTTTCATCTCTCACCATGCCGGTAGTTATCTTTTCCACCACCTTACTGTTTATCATAGGTCCGTTTGTATTGCTTGCCCTGCTGTTCTTCAATCTTACGTTTATCTCTCTCGGTAGCAACTATATCCCTACCGAAGAACTCCTGGACAAGGAAGAGGAATACAATGACTTGGCTAGGACTGGATACAGGTATGGGGGGGCATCTTCTGCCAAGCAGCATGACTCCGCTGACAGTAGTACAGAATCTTTACATCCGCTTTCCGATGAGCACAGAGATTTCATCCAGAAGAGTCTTGATGACTGGTGCGCCAATTCGGGCTATAAGGACTGTAATGTAAACATGCTTACCCTCTCCCGAACCCTTTCCATCCCCAAGGATGAGTTATCAGTATACTTCGACCAGTATCTGAAAACCACATTCAGAATATGGCTCGGTGATATACGTTTCAATGCGGCAAAGAAGATGATATTGGAATGCCCAGACTATAGTAATGACATCGTTTCTGCCGAATGTGGCTTCTCAGCCCGAACCTATCTATACCGCATTTTCAAGACAAAGGAAGGTTGTACTCCTACCGAATGGCGGGAGAAAATGGCTCCTAATGTAGCCGCAGATGATAAAAAGCAGGACTAACCATTTTTCGATAAATACCAGGAAAACGCATCACTAAAGGGAATAAATCGTTAAAAAGGGTGTCTACTTCCTACGAAGTAGACACCTAAAACATAGGAAGTAGACACATAGACAGGGGAAGTAGACACCTTTTTCCGAAGAAAAACACTATCTTTGCGCCATGGAAAATATAATAGAGACTTTCATGAAAGAGAAACAGGCTATTTTTATAGTGGCATTGTGTCTTCTGTTGCTCGCCATAGTCATGGGCTATGCCATGGTTCAAGACTACAGGATATATCTTGATGAAAACTACAAGGCTCGCTACAGCTTCTGTGATTTCATCAAGAGGGAGAGATACTATATCTATCTGTTTCTCGTACTGACTTTCGTCATCATCCTGGGAATGACAGTATATATAATGGCTATGAGAGGATATATGTAAGAAAGTAGAATAATAATAAAAAAAATTACTGATATGAATAATAAAAAATCTACAATTTCTAAACAATGGTCTTACATAACTGACCTTGTTTCAACTAATGCAGTAAAGAGTCGCAGACTCTCTCTGCTTATGTTGATGTTGCTCACGTTGTTGTTTGTGCCTACACGTGTGGTGGCGCAGATAGATTACGACACGTCTGTAAAGTTTAAAGCCTTAGCAGGTAACCCTGAAGGCATCGTTGGTATGACTTACACTAATCTCTTTGATGGCCAAAAGACACGAGGTAATTTCTCCATGTGGTGCTGTGGCTTTATTAATGGCAGTAGCAGTGCCTATGTCATCTTCGAAGCCAGCAAGGCAGGAGTGCCTGTGGGCTACACCATCACAACGGGTGATGACAATGCAAGTATGAAAGGTCGCAATCCGTTGTCATGGAAGCTCTATGGTAACAACGAAGGCAAAGATGGTAATTGGAAGCTCATTCAGGAGATAAGCAACGACGAGAAGCTCGAGGATAAGAACTATGCTTCGTACGACTTCAAATGCGAAGGTTCTACTTATTATAAATATTTTAAATGGGAAATCACGGCTATTCATAGCGGAAAAACATTGCAGGTAGGCGAGTTTGAACTCAAGCTCAAAACAACCTGTTCGCACAAGAATGCCGATGGTTCGTCTGCCCTTGGCAAAGCTATCGAAACCATTGAGGCTACTTGCGTAGAGCATGGCTATACCACACACGAATGCTCTATTTGTCATTCCATAGTAAAAGTAGATAATAATGATGAGCTAAAGAAGCACACACCCACCCATCATGTGCAGATAGATGCTACATGTACAGCAACTGGTAAAATAGAATACTGGCAGTGCAGTGTGTGCAAAAAACTCTTCAGCGACGCTAATGCTACTACTGAGATTACGGATGCTGCCAGTCTTGATATTCCCGCAAAAGGTCATAAATACAATAGCGAAGGCACCTGTACTGTATGTGGTGTAGTAAACCATCGCTGTGCTTTGTTCGATAACCTGGATGGTATAACCAATGTTACCATTACTGACAATGATGCCAGATATCCTTGGCAGATGCTGAACTTGGAAGCAGATGGAATGAAAAATCTTGGCTTCGATATTCCAAAAGGAAGCAAAGGATTGATGTCGGATAATTATGATCAGGAATCTACTACATCAAGGACTGTAGTCACGTTCACAGTAGAAAAGCTTATATTATTGACGTTTAAGTATCTCGTTTCTTCAGAAGAAGATGATAAAGCCACTATTACTTTAGATAGTAAAACGTATGGGACGATTAGCGGAATTAAGGAAATAGAGATTAAAGCATTATTATCTGCTGGCAAGCATTCTTTGAATTTGTCTTACGAGAAAGACCGTATGTATAAGAAAGGTGCTGACCGCGCATTCATATACAATCTGAAAACAGCAACCACTATTTCTGACTATGTAGCCCAGTACGATGATACGAACACTACATTGACTTTCAAGAAAGTTACTGATGCCAATATATCAGATATAGTAAACAACAGTGTCATTGTAGACCAATATAATAATGTGAAAGAAATTTGCACAACTTTAGGAAATGTTACTATCAAGAATATCGTTTTCGATGAGAGTTTCAAGACATACGCTCCTACATCGTTGAAAGATTTCTTTAAGAACTGCACAGCATTGGAAACAATTTCAAACATTGAAAATTTGAATACAGCGAATGTGACGAATATGACAAGCATGTTCGACAACTGTCAGAACCTCTCTTCGCTCAATCTCTCTAAATTCAACACAGAGAATGTGACGAATATGTCATACATGTTCGACAACTGTCAGAACCTCTCTTCGCTCGATCTCTCTAAATTCAACACAGCGAAAGTGACGAATATGTACGCTATGTTCACTCACTGTCAGAACCTCTCTTCGCTCGACCTCTCTAAATTCAACACAGCGAATGTGACGGATATGTCATGGATGTTCTCTGACTGTCAGCTCTCTTCGCTCGACCTCTCTAATTTCAACACAGAGAAAGTGAGGGAGATGTATAACATGTTCAGTTTCTGTCAGAAACTCTCTTCGCTCAACCTCACTAATTTCAACACAGAGAAAGTGACGAATATGGACTATATGTTCAATGGCTGCTCCGATCTCACAACAATCTACGCCAGCGATAAGTTTATAATAGCCGAGTTCAATAATGGTTATAAAATGTTCTATGGTTGTAAATTGCTCAAGGGTGCTCTTCCAAAGTATGACGAAAATTTGACAAGCAGCGATTACGCCAACTACGTGAATGGCTACTTCACAAAGCTGGTAGGCAAGAATGGTGAGGAGAAGATAGGAGCTGTAGGAGACATACTTACTGCGGATAATCTTACTCTTGACGACAACAAGGACTTCGTGGTTTACGAACCGTTCACAGCTAAAGCCGCCTCTTATAGCCGCGAGATGAAGACTGGCACAACATGGGCTACTCTCTGTCTGCCTTTCGAAGTATCGCTCGAAAATAAGGACTTCCGTGCCTTTAAGCTGCTTTCGGCTAACGAGGGAACTAATACTGTGGAACTCGAAGAGATTACGACAAGCATCGCAGCAGGTACTCCTGTCATCATCAAAATGAACGAAGGAGCCACCGAGCTCAACTTCTCTGTTGACAACAAGGAGATTGCAAAAGAAGTAAATACCTCAGAGACAGAAAACGGTAGCTATCAACTCCAGGGCATCTATACAAAGAAGGTGTTCGACAAGGATGCCGACAACAACTGCTACATCGTGAAGGGCGACAAGCTGATGAACCCTGCCAAACTGTTGGAGAATACCAATAATAAGACTGTTGGCAGCAAGCCGTTCCGTGCTTACATGGTAGACAACTCTACTGCTACTGCCGCTGGTGCCAAGATGTTCAGCATCGCCATCGGTGGCGGTACTACAGCCATCGACAGCCTCAACACTATTGCTGACGACAATGCCACATACTACGACCTGCAGGGCAATCGCCTCAACGCTCCTCAGAAGGGTATCAACATCGTGAAGCGTGGCAGCAAGACAATGAAAGTTATCATCAAATAAAAAACTGAGAATTATGAAAAATAAAGAATATGTAAAGCCAGAGATGAATGTCTACCAAATGGAGACTCCATCTATCCTCGCTGGCTCTGTAATAGAGAAAGCAAAGGAAGAGGATTATAACGAAGATGCTGTTAGCAACTATCGCGATCCAAGTGGCAGCATTTGGGCTGATTAAAAGAAGTCTCACCCCTCCCCCTGCCATAGATGGCTGTTGGGAGGGCGTTTTTGGTATGCTCGGCTATGCTACATTGACGGGTTCATACCCCGAAAGGTACCCAAAATAGAAACCGCATGTACGGTGGTGTGAGAGGTCGGAAAACGAAAGTAGGAGAATAACTACTTCGTTTTCCTCCTACTCGATTATGGTGCGAGCTATAATAAACGCAATTTGGACTACTACAAGCGTTTCTATCTCCTTTTCCCTGACATACAGATTGTGAACACATGTGTTCACAATCTTAGTTGGTCGCATATACGCCGCATACTTTCTGTTTCAGACCCCAATGCCAGACTTTGGTATTTGAAAACCGCAGATAAAGACATGTGGAGTTTTCGTGCGCTTGATCGTAACATATCCACACAATACTATGAGCGTAGATTGGCTGCGCAACGTGAGAAATCGGCACTGCCGGTAGATATGGAAAACTCAACCGACCCATTGGAATATATCAAAAATCCAATGATGGCAGAGTTCATGGGGTTTCATCGTGATGCTGATTATAACGAAAGCGATTTTGAAAAAGCTTTAATTGACAACCTTGAAAAGTTCATCATGGAACTTGGACGAGGCTTTGCCTTTGTTGAGCGTCAACAGCACATAGTTACTGATACGGACGATTTTTATATTGATTTGGTATTCTACAACTATCGCATGAAGCGTTTTGTCATCTTTGAGCTAAAGACACATAAACTCACACACCAAGATATAGGTCAACTTGATATGTATGTACGAATGTATGACGACCTTATCAAAGGTGCTGATGACGCTCCTACTATTGGAGTGCTGCTTTGCACAGATACCGACAATACGATAGCACGTTATTCTGTACTTCACGACAACAATCAGTTGTTTGCAGCCAAGTATATGACTTATATGCCAACAGAAGAAGAACTGCGCAATGAAATTGAACAACAAAAACGTTTCTTTATGGAGCAGCATGGTTCTCGTAATTTATAAGAACTCAAGCTTTGCAAGTTTAGCCCCACACGCCCTGTAAGGGGCGTGCTGCTTCTGGGAGCTTTTGGGCCTTCAGGGCGTGTAGGGCAAAACTTGCGAAACTTGAATAATTCAATATTATTCGTGTTCAATGCTACCCCCAAACTTAGCTTCCCATTCCTCTATCGTCGGCATAGTTCCTTCTAATTTTTCAGGATAGAATTTTTCTAGATCGTACTCAGAAATAGCTATGGGTTGGCTGCTTGATTCCAGGGCATATTGTGCCTGGATACGGTCTTTCTCCTTGCAAATAAGTAAACCTATAGTAGGATTGTCACGCCCCTCTTTGCGAAGAAGGTGGTTACAAGCTACTACATAACCACCAAGTTGCCCGACATCAGCAAAGGTGAATGAACCTATCTTGACTTCCAGAACTATGTAGCATGACAAGTTCAAATTATAAAAGAGCAAGTCGATAAAGTTCTCTTTCTCTCCAATCTGCAAGCGATATTCCTTGCCTACGTAGGCAAAACCTGTACCAAGTTCTGTTAGGAATTTGGTGATATTGTTGAGCAAAGCATCTTTAAGAATGCGCTCATCATATGGTTTGGTGATTCCAGTGAAAGCAAAGTTGTATGGGTCTCTTGTGATTTCTTGTGCCAAATCGCTGCCGACCTCAGGTAATGTGCGGGTAAAATTGCTCAAAGCTTTCCCTTGTCGCTCATACAGAGACGAGTCTATGTAATTGTGAAGGACATTCCTGCTCCAGCCGTTTACTACAGTTTGGTGTATATAGAACAAAGCCTTCTGTGGCTCTGTTAGGAATTTGTCAATCAACAGCATGTGATGCCCCCAAGGAGTTGAGAAAATATCTTTTTCCACTTGGTCAGCAACTTGCTGACCAATTTTCGTGGTGTTATTTTTTATTCCAAGTTGAGGCAAATTGGCATCCCTTTCCAATTGGTCAGCAATTGCTGACCAATTTCTGTGTATGGTAGATACATGCAATAGAAATTCTTCATATAAAGAAGATTCTTCGGTGAAAAGCAAGTTGCCAAAGGATTTGCTTCTTTCAAATCTCTACTAAGATTTTTGAAGAACTTACTGCCCCAACGTGTCTCAGCTTTTAAGGCAACAATATCTCTGCCCAAACTCCAATAGAACTTGAGCATTTCTGTATTCACCTTTACCGCAGCCTTTATCTGGCTCTGGCGATAACGCTTACAGAGTTCCTTGACCCATTTCAAATAATCTTTATCTAAAATGTTTATCGGTTTGTTCATATTTTTGTTCCTTTACAATAGCTTTAGATACAAATAAAAAAATGCTTTCTTCTATCTGTCTCATACGCCATTCATTTATTTTTCTGCAAATATACGATTATTTTGTGAAACCTACAAGAATAACCGTTTTTTTTCGCGAAAATGTTTTTTTGAAGTCTTTGCAAGAATGCTGTTAATATCCTTGTTCTCCTTTTGTTGCCTCATTTTCAGATTAGGCGGAACAGGTTTAGGGCTCACCGAGGAAGTAGAGGATGTAGGAGACTTGCATTGGGGTGAACTCCTTGCAGTTCTTGCCATACCCTTTGCCAGCACATCTTCCTGGCAATTTCAAGGCTTCGCTGGGACATGCCTTCTTCCATGCCTTCA
>ERZ791577.1624-NODE-1624-length-11740-cov-3.058793_pt1 | contig 11740 bp, 9 predicted proteins | sample MGYA00509969_ERZ791577 | MGnify/ENA primary metagenome ERZ791577 (study PRJEB30046, sample SAMN00791917) | human gut metagenome | study: EMG produced TPA metagenomics assembly of the A metagenome-wide association study of gut microbiota in type 2... | reverse complement strand
TATATAATTCACTCATTTTTATTCCTCCTCTTTATCTCGGCAGCATTAGCCTTTTTCTTAGCCAATTCTTCCAGATTTCCCTTAGCTGCATCCAGCCCCGACTGTTCGGCAGCCTTCAAATACTTTCCCGATAACTCATAATCTCCTTTCATTAATAGTAATACTCCCATTGCATTGTTATATTCGGGCGAATAGTCTTCCGACTTTACCCTTTCCAGATAGCGTTCCGCAGAAACCAGATCTTTGCGTGAAAGAGCGGCGGCAGCGGCATTCATATTGGCTATCTCACTTTCCGGATAGATACGGACAGCTGTTTCGAAAATGTCGATAAACTCCTGAGAACCTTTCGGATAGGTATTGGCCACCATGAACATCTCATTCAAACTCAGATTCTGCGGACGTTTCTTTATCACTTCTTTCGCTTCTTCCAGATCGAAATTCCTGACGTCGTAACCCACCCTGCAGATCGCTACACGCAACCCCGGAAATATATGCTCCAGCATAAACCGGTAAGGCACACCTGCATGAAGTTGCATCAACTTTGCCTCCCTTCCTTTTTCAATGGGAATATTCGTGATGATATCCAGCACCTCTTCTTTATAATCCATCTCAAACGTATCGAGCGCCTTTACCAGCCCGTCCCAGTTTTCACCACCGAAGATGATATAATACTGGTCGCGCGGGAAGTCATAGCGGGCAGCCAGATAATTGCGCAATGCCATGGCACGACCTTCGGACAAACGCCTATTCGCTTCCAGAGTTCCTTCGGGAGAAGCATAACCAATGATATCCAGACGCTTCACCTTCACATTGGCATCAGACTTCAGATCATCAATCATTGCACGAATCTTTGCCAACTCCTGAGGATTATTCATATATTCGTGACGAATGTTTACCTTATTCACCTCAAAATCCAGAAAACATTCCGCTTGCACATCCCGGCTCTTTATTTCTTCCACCATAGGCTCAATATAAGTCAGAGCCGGAGTCACAATGTACGGCACCAGCATACGTTCGAGTGTAACCTTATCAAAAGTATACTCCACGTTCATCAGTGTGCTCTCGCCGCAGCCACACTCGTCGCGCTGCACGTTCAGCCGGGCATTCGCCATCCAAGCCTCGTAAGGCAACGTATATCTGTAGCGAATAACACCGCTCTTCTTCTTCTGATTTTTCTCTATCAGATAAGGCGCCTTATAACTCTTCTTCGCCTTAGCGCTCATCAATGCCAGCCTGCGTTCATAAACCAGATACTCGTTTTTCCCCTTGATGGAAACCCGCGGAAGGTCGTAGGTAGCGGCAGGAGAAACCAACTGCGGGATAAAGTCTATCCCATGAGATGATTTCACCTTCACATTATCCATCACAATATCAATATCTATATAGATAGTTTCCCCTAGTTGCTCCAATCGTACAGGTTCTATAGTGATAGTCCCCTCATAAGAGCGTTCCTGAGCCATGACTCCGTTCAGATTCAGGCATAAGGCAGTCAGCACCAATATGATGAATTGCATATTTCTTTTCATCCTTCTCATTCTATTTAATTACGTAAATAAGTGACACACTCGCTTTAGTAGGACCCAGGTAGTTCTTGCCGGTATCTTTCAGTTTAGTGCCACACGTTGCACAGGGATACTTCTCATATACCATACGCGCATACCCCAGACCGATAGAAGCCTCTATACTCCAGCGTTTCCTCAATATCCATGAGTGCCCTATCGAAATGCCGCCTCCATACAGATGTCCCTGATAGCGCATGTTCTGCATGTTATCGCTGACAAACGGCCAGTCGGGCCATCCACCCACATTGAAATCGGCATAATGCCCGTGTACCCCGATGAACGTACGGTTGAAGCTTTCGCAGAACCAGTAGCGAAACTCCGGCTGTATGCCCCAGTGTTTCAAACGAGTATCATCAAACTTCCATGGATTATAATTGACGGGGATATCCAACGTCCACTTACGAGCCAAAGCTACTTCCAGACCAAGGTTCATAGTAGTGGTAGCATCATAAAGAAGGTTGCTTTTCACAACAATCTTCTGAGCTTTACTTTCAGTCGGCAATAATCCCAATATGAATAGTATGCATACTAGTATTTTCTTCATTTATTTCTAGTTTTTATTTTTATAAGTCATTCCCAGATTTCATGCCCTTTTCAGCATAATAAAACATGCCGAAAAAAGCATAAAATCTCAGATGCAAATATCGCTGAAATAAAGAAGATTGGAAATCGTATCAAGTTCTGTTATAGGCACTAAAAAGAAGGGCATACAACCAATTATGCCATTGAGTAAGATAAAAATGACTGAAATAAAAAAAAAGAGTATTTTTCGATACACTATTTCGTATTACGAATATTTTCTTTTTTCAGGTTTCAATATCCGAAACTTTCCAAAGAAATTAATTCAAACTATTTAATATATGAAAGAGAACCAAATAACCATTAAATACAAGTTTAACACAACAAGATATACAACTTAACATTTTTAATCACCCCTACATGCTATTCTCGCCCACACAGCAAGAGAAAAGATATTAATTTTCATAGAAACCAAATTTGTATTAATTACTACATTATATGCTTTATATTCTTACCTTTATTATAAAACAAACCGTTTAGCACTTCTTCTTACAAAGAAAAGGATATTTCCATTATACACAAAAAGGCGCAGCCTCACGGCTACGCCTTTCCAAATATAATCTTTGATAATAACTAATGAAATGACCTATTTCAATTCAAACGACACTATACCTTTTATATCTGCCGCCGAAGCAGCTATCACAGCCTCAAATTTACCTGGCTCGGCTACCCAAGCATGTTGGGCATCGTCAAAGTAACTCAAAGCTTCCTTATCTTCAGTAAATGTAACCTCTTTCTCTTCTCCCGAAGCCAGTTTCACTTTCTTGAAACCTTTCAGTTCCTTAACAGGACGAGGTAAAGAAGATTTCTTGTCACTGATATACAGTTGTACCACTTCCTGCCCTTCACGATCACCTGTATTCTTCACGGTTACAGTAAAGCTGATCTGATCATCGGCAGACATTACTTTCTTATCGGCAGCTGGCTTTCCATAAACAAAAGTTGTATAAGACAGTCCGTGTCCGAATGGGAACAGCGGCTTCACCTTCTTCTGCTTGTCTGTGGGGATCTGTTTGATCGAGGAAAACAAGCTGCAGAATTGCAAGAATTTATCATTGATTTGCTGGCCAAGGATGCATTGTACTTCATATCCACTACTTTCTTGCTACGTTCAGCAAAATACTCACCCACACTGTGAGCCGGAACATCTTCCAAACGTGCAGGGAAAGTAAAAGGCAGTTTACCGGAAGGATTGGCATCCCCCATCAGTACAGCAGCAATAGAATTTCCGGCTTCCGAACCCAAGAACCAGGCTTGCATCACAGAAGGAACTTCTGTAATCCAAGGCATAGCTACAGCATTACCGGAAATATTAACAACTACCAGGTTCTTATTTGCCTTTGCCAAAGCCGTGATAACAGCATCCTGTCCGTAAGGCAGACCAAGACCGGCACGATCCGTATCTTCACAATCCTGGTTATTACTCTTATTCAATCCGCCGATAAAGATCACATAGTCCGCATCTGCGGCTACCTTTACAGCTTCGGCAATCAATTCTTCCGGTGTACGGTCGTCTTTCAAATTCTGACCGGTTACTACGCCATTATATTCACCACGTGCATCTCCCACGTAACCACGAGCATAAACCACTTCTGCTTTATCGCCTACACGCTTCTTAATGCCATCCAACGGAGATAACTCACGCTGCACTTTCAAAGAAGAACTACCACCGCCTACGGTCATCATCTTCACAGCATTCTCACCGATAACAGCAATTTTCTTTGCTTTATTCAGGTCGATAGGTAACAGAGAACCCTTGTTTTGCAGCAGCACAATTCCCTCTTCACCAATGCGGCGGGCAGCCTCATAATGTTCAGGAGAAAGCATGGAACCCAAAGGACGGTTCACATCCATTGTTGTACGGAAACTCAGGCGCAAAATACGACGCACCTTATCATCCAGCTCCTTCGTACCCACTTTCCCGGATTTAATGCGTTCCAAATAAGGCATAGCCAGATAATAGTTATCATAAGCATTACTACTGCCATTGGCAAGACCATCCGTCCAACTACCGAATTCCATGTCAAGACCATTCGTAATAGACTGATCCGTATCATGTACACCACCCCAGTCAGAGACAACAACACCGTCGAAGCCCCATTCACCTTTCAGAATATCATTCAGTAAATACTGATTATGACAAGCATGCTGTCCTTTATAAAGATTGTATGCCCCCATGATGGCCCATGTCTTACCTTCCTGAACTGCAGCCTTGAAAGCGGGCAGATAGATTTCATAAAGAGCACGGTCGTCCACAATAACATTGGTGGTGTGACGGTTGATTTCCTGATTATTCAACGCATAGTGCTTTACACAGGCAGCTACACCATTTTGCTGCACACCCTGTACATAAGGAACCACCATACGGGAAGCCAAATACGGGTCTTCGCCCATATACTCAAAGTTACGTCCATTCAGCGGAGTACGGTAAATGTTGACACCGGGACCCAAAAGGACATTCTTGTTGCGATAACGTGCCTCTTCACCGATACTTTTTCCGTAAAGCAAGGCCATATCAGGATTCCATGTAGCAGCCAGACAAGTCAATGCCGGATATGCCACACAAGAGTCATTGGTCCATCCTGCCTGATCCCACTCATCCCAAAGCACTTCGGGACGGATACCATGAGGACCATCCGTCATCCAGTTTTCCGGAATGCCTAAACGGGGCACTCCTGCACTGCTGAATTTACTTTGCGCATGTACCATAGCTACCTTTTCTTCCAAAGTCAGCCTTTTCAACGCATCTTCTACTCTTTCTTCAATAGGTTTGGTAGCATCCAGATATACAGGTTTCTGCTGCGCCAAGAGTGGAAGAGCAACAGTGAATGCCAAACCAAATAATACTTTTTTCATATGGATAAATAATTAGTTTATTAATGATTATTTCATGCCTAACGACTGGATATATCCCTCCTGCACCACACAGTTCTTCAGCTTACAAGCCTCAAGGAAATCCATCATTGCCTTGCGTGCCATCATCTGGTCGGGACGGGCATCCCGGATTTCTTTATAAGATGTGCGTGGAGATTCGGAGAAGTAAAGGATATTCGCCCAATTTTCCGGCGGAGTGATGCCTACAAAGCTGGAACCATCCATCTTCTTATATGGCCAGAAGGTATAACCGATATTATTGTCACGCATCGTCTGGCAAAAGGCAGCCTGCCATTCGTCCGTGTTATGTCCTATCTCACCCATATACATCGGTAAGTTCACACTGTCGCGGAAGTTTATTATGGCTTGAATAGCATCTTTAGTAGGATCACCTCCATAACGATGGCAAGTATACATTATTTTATCGTCAAACTTAGAATCCTTGAACGGCTTGAAGTTACCGTTCCACTGAGCACCACCCAACAGAATAATATGGTTATTGTCCACTTCACGGATAGCAGCTACGCCTTTCTTATAAATATCTTCCAGTTTACCGTTCAATTCTTCCATATTCGGGAAATACGGAGCGATAGGTTCATTGAAAAGTTCATAACCGAGAATTACCGGCTCATTCTTATACCGGTCTGCAATCTGACGCCAAATATCGCAGTACAATTGTTGGCTGGTTTCACTTTCAAACAACCAGGGATACCCGTAACTATCATCTATATTATCACCCGTTTGTCCGCCCGGAGCATCGTGCATATCGAGAATCAGATAAAGATCGGCTTCACGACACCATTCCACAACACTGTCTACACGGGCAAAGCCATCCTGACCGGCAGTCAGCCCCATAAAGTCCTCATCCGTAAAAAGCTTATAATGGAACGGAAGACGGATGGTATTCGCACCTGTATTCTTAATAAACTGAATATCCTCACGAGTGATATAATTGTCTTTGAATGCTTTCCAGAACTCAGCAGTAAAGTCAGGTCCCACTAACTGACAGAACATCTCATTGATAAACCGGGGAGAGTTCGTTTTATTGAACTTAAACATATAACCTTCCGGATTCAGCCAATTGCCCAGATTGGTACCCATGATAAAGAGTTTCGTACCATCAGGCTTTATCAGGTCTTGCCCCTGAATAGTTATAAACGCAGCAGAATCCTGTATTTTTTCTGCCTTTTCACCACAACTCCCCAACACCAGAGAAGCTGCTAAAAGGGATGTACCCACTAAAATCGATTTCAACATGGTATTTTAATACTATAAGATTATTTCTTCCAGCGATAAGAGGCCACTGCTTTGGCAGGCACCACACAATCTACATAATTCTTTCCATCCGTTACAGTCAGGCGAGTTTCCTCATTTTCCTCGTTCAAAAGTACAAAAGCAACAGTTCCATCGGGATTTTCAAAGGCAGAGTACATTAATCCTTTCCCGTCAACACCTTTACTTTCCACACGAACTGCACCCGGTTTTACTACGGACGACAGATGCCCGATAATATAATAATGAGAATTATAAGTCATCGTCTTATAGTCCCCACGATTAATATCAACAGCTCCGTAGCAAGTTTTACAACCACCTTCACGCCAGGGACCACGTTCATCGTCCAGCATCAGATTCCAGACAATGACGCCTTTACACCAATTGTTTACCGTACCAAGAGCCACCTCGCGCATATCCTCCATCAAACGCTTTTCCAGGTTGCGTCCGTCATTCCACATACCGATAGAAGTTTCCGTAAAAATAAGTTCTTTATCGGGACGTTTCTGCTGAATGTTATTCAATTCCTCACGTCTGCCGCCATAGTTGTGGTAAGCAGCTCCGGTAAGGAAGGCAGCAGCCACCTCATCATCATACATTTTAACGGGATACTCCTGCTGATCGGCCATATTATCATAGTTGTAATTATGGTCGAAAGCATAAATCTTCGTATCCAGTCCGGCAGCCTTGAAAGCAGGACCGAGGGCATCGCGTACAAAAGCCTGTTCTTCCTTCCAACCCATGAACAAAGAAGCGGAATTGCCCCTATTCAACGGTTCATTCTGTGGAGTGACGGAGTAGATTTCAATACCTTCTTCACGGAATGCCTGTATCCACTTCACAAAGTAAGTGGCATAATCGGAATAGTAATCCGGATTTAGCTGACCGCTTGTCCAGGAATCAAATGGTTTCCTTTCTTCCAGGTTATTCACCTTCATCCACTTGGGGCATGTCCACGGAGAACCCAATATTTTGATAGTGGGATTAAGAGCCAGAATATCTTTTAAAATAGGTATTACATATTCCTTCTCTTCCGTTTGCAGAGCAAAATTCTCAATTCCTTTTGTATCGCAACAGGTATACTCGCTCAGTGAGAAGTCGGAACAACCAATAGAAATGCGGATATAACTAAATCCCAGCCCGTCTTTATCAGAAAACGTTTCAGCCAGGAATTTCGCACGATCGGTCGGTGTCATCTGCATCAGATTATAGCAGGTAGAACCTGTAACAGCAGCTCCGAAACCGTCCATCTCCTGATACCGTACCGTAGGATTTATAGTGATTACGGACTCAGATGTAGGGACTTTGGAAAGCTTTTGAGTAGTGTGGTTAAAACTTTGCTGCCGGTCAGCAGTCGTAATGTAAACTTCTGCTTTGTTTTTTCCCGGAGCGTCCTCACCTAATGAACCGGAAGTCCCGGCATAGGCTGTAATAGCAACAAACAAACAGCATCCTAATAAAAGAGATAATTTCAAATTCATGGTATGTTTTTCAAGGGTTAATTAATCTTCCCCAAAGGTAGGCAAGATAAAGGCATTACGTACCTCCACATTATGAATATGTGGATAAGACGAAACATATAACAAAGATAACTCACTAAAAAACAACGAGATAAAATTCAATGAGGAAAGTAAAAAAGTGGATAGAAAATAAGGCAATGACGTATGCTTAACGTATCTTCATAATGCATGTTTCAAAGTCATCACGCGAAACGCAAGCTTTGTTTTTCACTTTAGCACGGTAATTATAGATTGTATTGACGGAGTAACGGAGAAATTCGGCAATCTGCGAACTATCGTCAATGCCCAACCGGATTAAAGCAAAAATACGTAATTCCGTATTCAAAAGTTCGCCTTTGCGGAGTATGATCCGTTCCTCCGGTTGAAGCAGTTCATTGAATTTTCCTACAAAATCAGGGAAAAGGTGTAGAAAAGCTGTATCAAAGTTCTCATATAATTCTTTCAGATCCGTATCAAGCACATCTCGTGAACGTACCATTTTCAGAAGTTCTTCCATCTGCCCGCCGGTAAGCTTCTTGTTCACCATGCGCCGGTAAGCATCCAGTCGGTCAATGTAGGTAGAACAGAGTTTCAGGAAGCGCCCGATATATTCTTCTTTGATATGATTAGACATTTGCAACTGTTCATTCGCCTGCTCCAAATGAGCCCGGGCAACAGAGAGATGCTTCATCTGCCTGTAAATCCAGACAACAGCCACGACCAACAGCAGAGATAGAATACTGATCATCCAAAGATAAAAACGAAGACGTTCATTCTGTTTCTCCTGCATAGCCTGATAGGTAAGATCTATAAGCGACAGAATGCCGGCTGTCTGCAAACTGCGGCTACGGGCATTGTAATGATTGGTTTCATTCCACGAAAAACGGATATAGCGATAAGCACGTTCAATGTCTCCTTCCTCATAGAGTATTTGTGCCAAAGTCCACAGGGAGGCATGGTCTGTAATCGCAAGGCGGATATCCGTCAAAGCGGACAAAGCCAGATAATATTTTGCTTTCTCCAGGTCCCCCAGACGATGATACAGCAAAGAACGGTGATACGTTACCAACGCATACTCCGGAGTATCGGGGCGTACACTTGCCAGGCGGTCATCGTTTATCTTCAAAGCTTCCTCCCACCTACCGGCAGCAGCTGCCTGCATCTCTTTGCGTTCCGGATAAAGGGCGAAGACAGGTGAAAGCACCTGCATCAATGAATCTTCATAACCGGCAGACAAACCATAATAGCGGTTACGCCGGAAAGCATCTTGCGTATATGTCCCCAATTCACCGTACAAATGACGATAATCTTCGTAATAATCGGGCAACAGACGGGACGAGAGCCCGGAGGAATTTATCTGTTCCAAATCCTCAGAGGCTTCCTTATACATACCTGCCGAAGACATGAGGTGCGCCCGCCGGATACGGGTTTCATCTGCCGCTTCCTGTTCACCGTGGCGCTGTGCCCAGCGCAAGTTGCGGCCCAGATAAAGAAGGGCTGAATCGCATATATATGCCTTGTATTCCTGAAACATTTCTCCATTCAGACGGAAATATTCCGGCGTCTCCGTGTCTGTCTGCGATAATTGCTGCCTCAAAGCTTCAATGCGAGCTTCCCTCACTGCCACATATTCCTGATGTGCACCGATAGCCTCATCCAAGGCAGCAGGCCATCCATCCATTGCAGGGACATCAACCGGAGCAGACATTCCATGAATGCCCACTAAAGCCAGTCCGAGAAATATCAGCAGTTTTACCTTCATGGGGACAAATATAAAAAATTAGTTTCCTATATTTGCAGCATTAACCCCCAAATGTATTCTAAAATGAAAAACTTAGCACCTCAACGAGTGGCTGCGGTTGATGTATTCCGCGCACTCACCATGTTTCTCATGCTCTTCGTGAATGACATCCCCGGTCTGAAGAACATCCCCCACTGGCTCGAACATGCCGACATCAACGAAGACATGATGGGATTCTCCGACACCATTTTTCCCGCATTCCTGTTTTGCATGGGCATGTCTGTCTCTTTTGCTATCCAGAACCGTTACCGAAAAGGAGATACTACACTTCAGGTCATTGCCCATATCTTCTGGCGTACGGTGGCACTCATCGCTATGGGGCTATTTTCACTTAATTCGGGTGGCATAGCAGGTGGCATTTCCCACCAGTGGTTCTGCATCCTGATGGTTATCGGCTTTTTCCTGGTCTGGGCCGTTTATCCGAAAGCTGAAGGGTCAAAAAAGCACCTATTCATCGCAATGAAAGTGCTTGGCGTTGCCTTGTTGGCATTCCTCGTTCTATATAAAGATTTAAACGGGAAACCTTTCCATCAAGGTTGGTGGGGCATCCTGGGACTTATCGGCTGGACGTATGTCGTATGTGCCGGTATTTATCTGTTTACCCGCGAAAGTTTGCGTAAGAATGTCATAGCATGGCTGGTCGTCATGCTCCTTGCGGTAATCAGTCACTCTAATCTGATCCCACAGGAATATGGTTTACGCATCATCCTTTTGCCTTTCATCCCCAGTGACTGGACGCTGCATGCATTCGGCATGTCGGGGGTACTCACTTCCCTGTTGATGCAGAAATATGCCGACCGGGAACATCCGCGTAAATTCATTGTTATCCTTTGTACCTTAGGTGCCATTATGCTCATTGCTGCACTTTGCTCGCACCCCCACTGGATTATCTCAAAGATACAGGCCACTCCGAGCTGGCTGTTCTATTGCCTTGCTGCATTTTTCCCATTGTTCGGCCTGTTCTATTGGCTGACGGATGTAAAAGGTAAAACACCCTGGTTCGATATTATCAAACCTGCCGGGACTGCCACGCTTACGTGTTATATCATTCCATATATATGGTACGCCGCACAGCAATTGTTGGGCTGGCACTACCCCGAGTTCTTGAATGCAGGTGCTCCGGGTCTATTAAGATCACTCATATTCTCCCTCATCATCGTTCAACTGACCGGACTGCTGGTGAAGGCTAAAATAAAACTGAAGGTATAAATACGTACCTAAAAAGACGAAAAGATGATGTTAAAGCTTCAAACTCCTAACCATGAAGACAAGGTGCTGCTCCACTCTTGTTGCGCACCTTGTTCTTCTGCCATTATCGAATGCCTGCTTGCCAACGGCATCCGCCCCACCGTGTTTTATTACAACCCCAATATCTACCCTCAGGCCGAATATGAAATACGGAAAGCCGAGGCTATCCGTTATGTTCAGGGGTTAGGACTTGACTTTATAGATGGCGACTACGATTACTCATTCTGGCGCACCTCCATGCAAGGAATGGAGGATGAGCCCGAACGAGGGGGCCGTTGCCTGAAATGTTTCAACCTTCGTCTGACTGAAACTGCCCGTTATGCCTCCGAGCACGGTTTCACCCTGTTCACCACTACACTCGCCTCTTCCCGCTGGAAAAGCCTCGATCAAATAAACGAAGCGGGACGTAGAGCCGCCGCCCTTTACCCCGGAACCACTTTTTGGGAACAAAACTGGCGAAAAGGAGGATTACAAGACCGACGAAACCAGCTTCTCAAAGAGCATGATTTCTATAACCAGCAATATTGCGGTTGCGAATTCAGTATGCGAAGACTTGAAGAAAAAGGTTCTTTATAGACAAGCTGAAAGTTAAAACAGGAGGTTTCACGACAATCTTTTCAAAACTTTCGGCAATATCCCTACATAATAAAAAGGAAGATTCACCAGACGGAATATCTTACCTGAATTTGTCTTTACTTCATCCACAGAATAATTACCGGACCATACCCTGACCGCTATGTTGCAAATCACAAGCAAAACAAACGTTTATTTGTTGCAAATCACAAGCAAAATTACAAGATTACTGTTACAAGTCACAAGCAAACAGAATTAGTACAGACTTTATTCAAGAGAAGAAGATCAATAAATATCTCTCTTCACAATACCTTCCCTTCTTTTCCTCATCC